>Ga0182016_10000774_pt1 | contig 39641 bp, 30 predicted proteins | sample 712S2MmetaG_FD_120491 | JGI IMG/M metagenome (GOLD analysis project Ga0182016, IMG submission 120491) | Permafrost microbial communities from Stordalen Mire, Sweden - 712S2M metaG | ecosystem: Environmental > Terrestrial > Soil > Wetlands > Permafrost | place: Sweden: Stordalen | collected...
AACGGCTGAGAGAATCTGTTGCGCCATCCGTTCGGCATCCATCTGCTCCGTGATTTGCATGAACCCGGCTTCCAGGCCCAGTCCCTCGAAACTATCGCGAACCTCTTCCAGCGTGCCGGAAGCCACTACCGATCCCTTCATGAGCAGCACCAGATGGCTGCACAGCTTCTCCACCTGCTCCAGTACCGGGGACGAAAAAAAGACTGCCTTCCCTTGCGCCGCCAGCATGCCGACCACCCGGCGGACCACCAGCGCGCTGGTTACGTCGAGCCCCGAAAACGGCTCGTCGAGCACCAACAGTTCGGGATCGTGCATCAGGGCGGCGATCAGTACGATGCGCTGCCGCATTCCTTTGGAGTAGGAAGCGATGGGCGTGTCGCGATGCGCGTAGAGCGTGAAGCCTTCGAGCATCGCCGCGGCTTTTTCGCGGAAAAGGCGGCGATCGAGCCCGCGCAGCGTGGCCACCAGATCGAGGTATTCCCAGCCGGTCAGGAAACCGTACAGGTCGGGCTGTTCCGGCACATAACCCATTCGCCGCTTGTAGGCGCTCAACTGCCCGCCATCGATGCGTTCGCCATGAAAGAGGATCGCGCCGCGGGTAGGTTCGACCATCCCGGTGATCATCTTCACGATGGTGCTTTTGCCGGCGCCGTTGGGACCGAGCACGCCCAGAATCTCGCCCGCCGAGATGGAAAACCCAATCTCGCGAACGGCCATAACGGCGCCGTAACGCTTGGCAAGGTCGCGAACCTCAAGGACCGGGGGAGAGTGCATAGGGATTGTGGACACCGGCGCGGAGGCAAAAGTTCCTGGGCTTTTGTTCTACCAGGCATCGATCTTCGTCGCGCGGCGATTCTCCCGAACCGAAGCGGCTAGGACGCTGATATCGGAGCTGCCTTACTCCTCCGCGGCCTCTGCCACCTCCGCGCCCTCCGGTTTTGACTTTGCATTTTGCTTATCTCAGCGTCTCCGCGGTGAATATTCCTTTGATTGCGGCTGGCCGTCGGCCAGTTGCCGAGCCGCGACCAACGCAGCACTTTCACCGGTAACCGCAGTACGTTCGCCGAAAACGGCGGGCTTCCCCCATGCTTCTGCCTCACCCTGGAAACATGGAACGGTACGATAACCAGCAAAACGATAACCGGGGCAGCTTTTGGCCGAAAGGAACGGCGGCGATGGTGCCGGGACTGGTCCTGGTGGCGATCGGGGCCCTGTTCCTGCTGGACAACCTGCACATCGTACACGTCAGCACCTGGTTCGCTTACTGGCCTGTGATCCTGATCGCCATTGGATTGGTGAAACTGGTGGACTCCACCCACACCGGCGGCCGCATCGCCGGCGGAGTGCTAATGGGAGTGGGTGGGCTGTTCCTCGCCGACAATCTCGGGTACCTCAGCATCGACCAGATGTGGCCGCTGGCTCTGATCGCCATCGGAGTGTTCCTGCTGTGGAACCGCCTGCGTCCGGGATACGACTATCGCCAGTGGTGGGGCCGCTGGCAGCCCAGAAACAGACCGTGGACTCACCAGGAACACTTTGACGATTCTTCGCTGTGGGGCAACAAAATCCACGAAGTGAACGTCTTCAGCGGTACCCGGCGAGTGATCACCGACCAGGATTTTCGCGGCGGTAAGGTCGATTGCGTTTTCGGAGGCATCACCCTCGACCTGACCGGCGCCAACATCGCCGGCGATAAGGCGGTGCTGCGCGTCTCCGCGGTTTACGGAGGCGCGGTGATTCGCATCCCCACCCACTGGGATGTGGTGATTCGCGGCGGCGGCTTTTTCGGAGGATACTCCGACCAAACCGTGCATCCGCCCAGAACCCCGGAAACCAAACGTTTGATCGTCAAGGGCGGGGCGGTATTCGGCGGCGTGACGTTCAAGAACTGAGCCGCCATGCACCCGCTTCTGGAATCGTCGCGCCGCCTGGCGCTGTACCTGTTGGCGTGGATCCCGTTGCTGGCCCTGCTGGTTTACGTCATGTGGGCATCGGGGGGCATCACCTGGACGGATGCTGCTGTGGTGCTGGCGCCGTCGTGCCTGGTATATGCCTTCGCCTGCCTGTCGCCATGGTATATCTGCAGCACCCTGCCGCTCGGTCCCGACCGCTGGCAAAGCCTGGCGATCACTTTCGGAATGGCGTCGACGGCGTGCAGCCTGGTGCTGGTGGGCGGGGCGTGGCTCACGGCGTCAGCCATAGCGGAGACGGGGAAAATGACCGGCCTGGAACAGCGGCTTCACGGTCATCTGGCTCTGCTGTTCGGCATGGGGGTGCTGCTTTACTTGCTCTCGGGCGGGCTGCACTATGCCGTCCTGGCGGTGGAGACTTCGCACGAGGCGGAGCGGCAGGCCGCCGAGGCGCGCACGCTGGCGCGTGAGGCGGAACTGCAATCCCTGCGCAACCAGCTCAATCCGCATTTCCTCTTCAATAGCCTCCATTCCATCTCCGCCCTGGCCACCCAGGACGGCGCCCGGGCGCGCGAAATGTGCATCCGGCTGGCCGATTTTCTGCGCAGCAGCCTCGGACTGGGCAGCCGGGAGAGCATTCCGCTGCGCGAGGAGTTGGCGCTCGCCCGGAGTTATCTGGAAGTGGAGCAGGTCCGCTTCGGCGAGCGCCTGCGCGTGGTGGAAGAAGTGGCCGCAGCCTGCCAGGAATGTTCCATTCCGGCGCTGCTCCTGCAGCCCCTGGTGGAGAACGCCGTGAAGCACGGCGTGGCCGGCATGCTGGAAGGCGGCGCCATCCGTCTGGCCGTGGAACAGAGCGACGGGGCGGTATCGATCACGGTGGAAAATGGCTTCGATCCGGAAATGCCCCTGCCGCGGAAACTGGGCATCGGATTGTCGCACGTCCGGCGCAGGCTGGAAGTCCGATACGGCGAGCAGGCCAGCTTCGATGCCGGGGTCTACGGTCGCGTCTACCGCGTGGTGCTGCGATTCCCCTGCGAAAGCGCAACCGACTCCCTCACGGTCGCGGCTCGGTAAGAAGGCCATCGTTCTTCCGTCAACGCTTGTGTTCCCGAGCCGCGCGCGTGAGCAAGCGGATTCAGGAATCATGCACTAGTCTACCGCGTGGCGCTGCGATTCCCTTGCGAATCGCCCATGGCTTCCAGCAGTTTGGCGTAGCCCGAGCGGCTAACCGGCAGCCGCGCACCATCCGAAAGTATCGCGAGGCGGCTTTCCTTCCCATACGGTTCGATGCGCGCCACGCGCTCCAGATTGACGATCGCCGAGCGGTGGATGCGCACAAAACGCGCCGGATCGAGCAGCGATTCCAGGCTGGCAATGGGCTGCTGCTTCAGATAACTTTTGCCGCCGCTGTGCAGCGCGACATAATCGTCCTGCGCTTCGACGTAATCCAACTTGTCGATCGGGATCACGTGCACCTTCGGGCCATCTTTCACCACGATGCGCTGCGGGCGGTCCTCGGGGGCGCGGGCTGCTGCGGCCATATCGATTTGCGGCCGCTGCTCGCCCAGACGTAGGCGGGCGCGTTCCAGGGACTTCTCGAAGCGCTGCTGGCTGAACGGCTTCAACAGATAGTCCACTGCATGAGCGTCAAAAGCGCGCATGGCGTACTGGTCGTAGGCCGTTACGAATATCACGACGGGGCCGGGATCGATGAGTTCCAGCACTTCGAAACCGTCCAGTTTGGGCATCTGGACGTCCAGGAAAAGCAGATCGGGGTGGGTTTCGGCGATGGCTTTTACCGCTTCAAACCCGTTCGAACACTCCGCCACCACCTCGATATCGGGGTGTAACCCGAGCATTTCCCGCAAAAAGCCGCGCGCGAGCTCTTCGTCGTCCACGATCATGGCGCGCAGAAGTCGTTCCATGGTACTAGCCACTGTAAGCCCAAACACTTAAATTTCGCACACCGCTGGACAAGTTTTTATGGCATGATAAATAAAACTTAATTAATATCGTCCACTAAGCGGAGGCAGGTGGCGGAGAGGCGTGTTGATGGAATATCAAGCCGAAACGCCGTTTGACAGCATCGAAGGGTCCCACGAATACGTGGCCCTGTTGGCCGAAGCCTTAGATGAGGCTCGCCGCGATGTTGAAGCCGAAGTTGCACTCGCGGAGCGCGAAGGCGCCGAACGCCGCAAGCAAGCACTTCTCCTGGTTTCCTATAATCTCGCCAAACTCAACCTGCACATCACCACCAGCCGGCGCATTCTCAACGATCTGAGGAGCCTAAGGCGGCTGTTGCTGGCTGAACGGAATCCCCAGCCGGAAGAAGAGGGCCGGGCTGTAGCCGGAGGCGATTAGGGTCGAGGGTAGTCAAAACTCAGTTAACACCGCAGGCGGCTAGCCACCTGCGTAAGGTGTATATTTGCCTTTGCGCGCCTCGGAGCCAATTTGTCCCACTGGCTCAAAAGAGTTCCCCAAACGAACCCAAATGTAGCGAAAAGCCGCAACAGATGCCGTTTTTCGCCACAAATCCCCTTGACAGAATTTAGGCGCGGGGCGTACCATTCTAGAGTTGTCACGTTAAATATGTGACAACACTTGACATCGGTGGTTTGTGGGGGACCCCGTATGACTTTTCAGATCGGCGATAAGGTGGTTTATCCCAATCAGGGAGTTGGGACCATCGAGAATATCAGCACTCGATCCTTTGGATCCGCATTCGAGAGATTTTACCTGCTGCGCTTCGGTTGTAATAGTATGACCGTGCTCGTGCCCTTCTCGAACGCCGCCAATATTGGCTTGCGTCGCGTGACCAAGGATCGCGAAGTTTCGAGGGTGCTATCTTACCTTTCGAACGGGGTCTGCATCTGCAGCTCCGATTGGAAGGTCCGTTTCAAAGAGAATACCGTAAAGATGCAAAGCGGCGACCTGCTGCGCGCGGCCGAGGTGTTTAAGGCCCTGGTGCAGCTCCATGTGGATAAGCCGCTCTCTTTCCGGGAAAAGAAGATGCTGGAGCGCGCCCGTCACATGCTCGTGTCGGAAATCTCGATTTCGCGTGGGATTCCCGAGATCACGGCCATGAACGTATTGCAGCGGGCACTGGGCAAAGCCGGGTTGATACTGCCGGCGAATTTATAGGCGCGGTTTTCGCTGCCTCGCTCCGCTGGCGAGGTAGTGAAGCCACCACTGTTCCCTGCCGGGGGCGTCGAAGGCGCCGTGCCATTCGCGGCGTAGCGCCGTAGCCTTGGCCGACGCGCGCCGCCGCAGGAAACTCTGCGCCCGCGCGTGCGTCGGCGATGCCGGAACCAAGCTCTCAATCAGACGTTCCGTGGCCGCACAATCGTTGACTTCGCCGAGCAGCTGTTGCAGGCGCTGGAGGGTTGCCAGGCGGCTATTCAGTCCTCGCCCATAGCACGGGCGGAATAATTCCAAGGTATATCGCACGCGCTTGGTGGCCAAGCGGATGGCGTGCAGTTCCGCCGGCGCCGGGTTGGTGGCCAGCAACTCGCGCACCTGCACGAAATAGGCGTGCATCATGGGCGGGAGTTTGCGGCTGGCATTCAGAGCGGCCGTGAGGCGCGGGTTCCAGCTGATCGTGCTTGTCTTGCTCATCGCTACAACTCCAGCCGGCTGCGCCACTGCCGCGGATAGTCGCGGCTCTTCCAGCGGCGGATTTCGAGCAGCAGATCGCGCCCGGCCTTGCGGCGCTGTGCGGCCAGTTGCGTTACCATCGCATTGCGGCGCGAGACGCCGGCCCGTGCCACCAGCTCTAGGGCGATATCGCAATCGCGCACTGCCCCCGCGGCGGCCAGCAGAGACGCAATGCGGCGGCGCATCTTTTTCCACGATCCATCGGGATACAGCGGCGCGAATACTCGCAAACAGCGGCTCAAGCGACGCATGGCCACCCGCAGATCGTGAATCGAGGCGGCATCGGCGTCGCGCGCCGCGCGGTTCACGGCCACACTCAGCCGGCCCAACAGCAAAGCGGTCTGTTGACCGGCGTATGCGCGCATCGATTCGCCCATCAGTCGCGCTCCCTCACCACCGAAACGGGGCGGTTATAGACCTGGAAGAATGCCTCTCCGGCGCGTTCCGCGCCCCACTGTTCCAGGTCGATATCGTGGCTGCTGGCGATCTCGAGCACCACGCGGCCGTCGCGAATGCGGCACTGAATTCCGCGGATGCGCTGCTCGCGGCTGCGATTCAGGTTGTCCGCCAGCCGCAAGAGGGGGATCAGGAACATCAGGAGGCGCCGGTCGTCCGCCGAAAGCGCCTGGTATTGGCTGTGGTCCGCGCTGGGCAGCGACTTGCGGTGGTAGCGGCACAAGCACGCCACCAGCAGGCGTTCGCGCTGCGTAAATCCGGCCATGTCGGAATTGGACACCACGTAATAGGAATGTTTGTGGTGGCCGGAATCGCTGACGTAGTGTCCCACGTCGATCAGGTAAGCGGCGGCTTCGAGCAATTTGCCGGCGGCCGGCGGCAGGTTGTGCAGGGGCTGCAGCGCGGTGAAGAGCAGGTTGGCGATATTGGCCACTTTGCGGGCGTGGTCGCGAGCGACGCCGTAGCGGCGGCCCAACTCTTCCACCTCACGGCGTTGTTCGAGGCTGAGGCGTGAGAGTTCGGCGCCCACGTTGCGATCGGCCAGGTCGGCGATGATGCCGTCACGCACCCCCGCGCGGCAATAGAAAACCGAAGGAAGCTGGAACTCGCGCAGAAAACCGAGCAGCACGGCCACACCCGGCACGATGATTTCGGCGCGCCGCGGTCCGATTCCGGTAATCCGCCGGCGCGCGGTGAGGTTCAGGCCGATCAAGCGGCGATAGAGCTTGCCGACCTCGGTGGTGGGCGTTCGCAGGCGGTCGATTTCCTCCCTGCGCGAGCCTGGAATGCGCGCAACTGCGTGGGCCACCGCTGCGGCGGTCGCCGAAGTGGCGATGGCGCGGTCCCATCCGGCGTGTCCCAGCCGGCGCACCGGCGTGTCCAGCTTGGCTGCGATATATTCGCGCATGGTGTGGAGCTGGAGTTCGCTGGGCGGGTCGTCTTTCAGGAAAATCTCGCGCAGGCGGACGGCGCCCAAAGGCTTGGAGAACGACTCTTTCAGCAAGCCGTCTTCGGCGCCGACGATCTCCGCGCTGCCGCCGCCGATATCGATCACGAGAATGCGCTTACCGGGCTGCGGCCAGGTGCTCTGGACGCCCAGGTAAATCAAGCGCGCTTCCTCACGGCCGGAGATGATTTCCACCGGCGTCCCGGCCGCCTCCGAAGCGCGCGCCAGGAACTCATGCGGATTGCGCGTGTCGCGGATGGCGCTGGTGGCGACGGCGCGTACCCCCACCACATCGAGCTTGCGATAGAGCGCGGCCATGCGCGCCAATACCGCGCAGGTGGCGCGCAAGGCGTCTTCGCTCACGGCGCCGGTGCGAAACACGCTCTCGCCCAAGCGTGTCACTTCCCGTTCCGACGCCAGCACGCGATCCGGCTGGCCGGAAACCACCTCAGCCGCTTCCATGCGGATCGAGTTGCTGCCGATATCGATGGCTGCGTAGCGGGGCATTCCCTTCATGATAGCTTTTGGCTGTTGCGAGGCACGGGGCAAAGGCGAGCTTCGCGCGCCGTGGCAAGCTAAAGCAAGCTAAAGCATGCCCCACGTGGGATAAGCTTTAGCTTGTCCGCCACACAATTAGCCTCCCAAGTGAATGCGCCTGCTAAAATAGTTCCCGTGCTGCAGAAATCGCCTCAAGAGGAATACTCTCGGGCGGATATCCGCCGCCAGTTCGGCCTCACCGAGCGGCAGCTTCGGACTTGGGAAGAGCGAAAGCTGATCGCAGCGGCAGAGACGTACACATTCTCCGATTTAATCGCCCTGCAGACCATCGTCAAACTGCGCGAGCAGCGGATTCCGGTTCGCCGCATCGGACAGGCGGTGCAATCGCTGCGCAGCAAGCTCGATTGGATCAAAACGCCGTTGGCGGAACTGCGCATCGTTTCCGACGGCCGCAAAATCAACGTACATGTTGCCGGCCAGAAGATGGAGGCGATCAGCGGCCAGCTTTTGTTGGATTTCGAGGCCTCCAGCCTCGGCGGATTGCGCAGTTTTCCGAACCAGAAAAGCACCGCCAACCGCCTGCGCGAATCGGAAGCCTGGTTTCAGAAAGGTCTGGACCTGGAGGAGACCGGGGCGCCCATTCAAGATGCCATCGAGGCGTATCGAAAAGTGCTCGAGTTCAATCCCTCCGCGGCGGGCGCGCTGGTAAACCTGGGAACCATTTATTACCGGCAGCGGAAGTTCGCCGAGGCCGAGAAATATTACGTCGAGGCGATCGCCGCCGACCCCGAATACGCCCTGGCGCAATTCAATCTCGGCAATCTGTTCGATGAGCAGGGCCGCATAGTGGAAGCGCTGGAGCACTATCGCCTGGCGCTCGGGCTGAACGCGAATTATGCCGACGCCCACTTCAATCTGGCGCTCCTCTGCGAACGCACCGGCGATGCTCTGAAGGCGGTACGCCACTGGAAGGCTTATCTGAAACTCGATAGCTCCGGCCAGTGGGCGGATATCGCGCGCAAGCAACTGGAACGTCTGCGGCAGGCCGTGATCCGCTAAGCGGGTACCGGTCCGCCGAAACTCCGCTGGCGTCCCGGTGTTTGTGTTGATGAATACGGTCCCCCAGCGGGTTCAAGCGTTTCCACTAGCCGGCTCGCGTAGAATTGATTTCTGAGTTAAGAAGGCAACGAAAATGAACAAACGATCGATCACTCTGTTGGTGACAATTCTTGGAATGCTGGCATTGCCTGCTATCGCCCAGCCAGTAATCGGAGGCGGAATGTGTAATTCCGGCACGCTGACTGGCACATATGAACTTTTATTGAATGGGCGGCAGCTGACGTCCACCGGAGCGGTCACGCAAGTTTTCCAGGGTGTTGGAACGGCCGCGTTCGACGGCCTGAGCAAAGTCACCATTAACCTCACGACGAATACTGTCACAGCGAGTCAGTCATTCGGAACGCCGGTTACCTACTCGGGAACTTACAGTCTGCAATCCAACTGCGTGGGTACGATCGCCATCACCAGCGGCGATACCGCTACGTACGCCCTGGAAGCTTACACTCAGCCGGGGTCGGCAATCGTCGCCAGCGGATTTGCAGTGGTGGGGTCCGATTCGTCATACGCGTTCAATGGAACCGGTTCGGCTCAACCGGCGACGTGTCCCACCGCCATCGCCGCCGGCGCGCATGAATTCAACGCTACCGGTAGCGGGCTGTCCGGCGCGTCTGTAGCCAGCACTCTCGATGTGGCAGGGATGTTGACCTTTGACGGCCAAGGCAATGTCACCGCGAGCTGGACTCAAGTATCGAATCTTACGGCGACACAGGTTTCAGCCACGGGAACCTACGTGGTCGGGGCCGGATGCCTGGCATCGGCCACCCTGACGGATACCGCGAACAATAAATACTCATTCTCGATGAGCTTGACTTCCGCATCGCCGGGGTTCGCGTTCGCGGCAACGTCGCCAACGGAATTATTCGACGGAACCGGCTCCGCGGCGCAAGCCGCCGCCGTGACGTCCTGTGCCACCTCGACGCTGGATGGCACTTACTATATGGCTCTCAGCGGGCGCTATGCTCCATCGGGCGCCGCCACCAAGATCCTGGCGTCAAATGGCGCGGCCACATTCGACGGGGCGGGCCATGTTACCTTCAATCTGACTGCGAATACGGTGAACGGGAGCCAGACGTTCGGCGCCCCGCTCACATACTCCGGAACTTATTCCGTCCAATCCAGCTGCCTGGGCGCAATCGACATCACTACCGGCGATACGGCCACTTTCGCTATGGTGGCTTATAACTTCAACACTACAACTCTGCAGGCGAAGTCCTTCCAGTTGGTCGGCACGGATGCCACTTATGCCTACAATGGCGGCGGGACGGTGCAGCCGGCGGCTTGCGCCGTGAGCACACTTTCGGGCGCGTGGGCATTCAGCGGCACCGGCAATTCGCTTTCCGGATCGACGAACACCGGTCTCTCCGATCTGGCCGGCGTGTTTCAATTCGATGGGCAGGGCAATGTCACCGGGTCGTGGCAGCAGGTTTCCAACTCAGCCAGTACCAACCTGCCAGCTACCGGGACATATACCGTGACCGGGGCTTGCCTGGGGACAATCAGCCTTACCGACACAGCCAATAACACGTACAGCGGTACGATATCGGTTTACGGAATGGATACCTCCGGATATCCCAACGACTTTGAATTGGCGATGACCACTCCGCAGTTGATCTTTACGGGCACGGGGCGGGCGACGTTCGTCAACCCGGGCGAGGCGGTGGATAACAACGCCGATTTTCTCCCCGGCACCACCCCGGCCGGCAGTGTCTTCTCTATTTTCGGAAGCGATCTGGCAACGAAGGTAGGCCAGGCGACCAACACCCCGCTGCCTGACACCTTGCTGACTACCAGCGTGTCGGTCAACGGAGCAGAGGCTGCGCCGCTGTTTTACGTTTCTCCCGAGCAAGTGAACGCGCAGATGCCGGAGGATATAAAACCCGGTCTCGCGACGGTGTTCCTGAAGAACGGCTCTTCCACCAGCAATGCCGTCGCGGTAATCGTTCCTCCGGTTAGCCCGGAAATCATCGTGTATGGCAATAATCTCGCAGTGGCGACGTTCCTCAATTACAGCGTCGTCACGGCGTCGAACCCAGCTCATATCGGCGATACGGTTGTGATCTGGTTTCTTGGCGGCGGACCGGTGAATCCTTCGGGAAAACTGACTACGGGAGCGGTTTCGCCCGCCGGGCTTTCGCCGGTTACCGGAGCTTACACCATCACGGTCGGCGGCGTTGAGGTCACCAACATCAGCTATGTCGGTCTCACGCCCGGTTCGATCGGCCTCTATCAGGCGAGCTTCGCCGTTCCGGCCGGCGTCCCGACGGGCAGCGAAAAGGTAGTATTGACCATCTCCGGACAAGCGTCGAACGCCCCGGTGATGACCGTGAAATAGGAGACGTTGTGGCGCAGGCTTCGGCCTGCTGGGTCGAGACTCCAGAAACCTCGGGGCATCTTATTGAAACCACTGGGAGCGACGTGGCGCGGACTTCAGTCTGCAGCGCCGGCACTCTTGCCGGCGTTCTTGGTTTCTGCCGCCGGAGACGCTGCAGGCAGGAGTGCCTGCGCCACGTCTGTCTCCCATCCACTACCGGAAATCGTATACACTCGTGGAGATCAGGAGGCATCTCCATTGCGATTGCATCACGCATGCGTTCGGTTCACATTACTCGGTCTCGCGCTGGCGGCGCTCGCGCCGGCGCAGTCGCTCGACCCCAAGCTCTATTCCGAGATGCACTGGAGGTCTATCGGGCCGCCGCGCGCGGGCCGCGCACGAGCCCTGGCGGGCGTCCCGAGCCAACCCGCGCTTGCGGGCGTCCCGAGCCAGCCCAACGTCTTCTATGTAGGTTTCGATAACGGCGGCGTTTGGCGATCTACCGATTACGGATCCACCTGGGTTCCGCTCTTCGATAATCAGTCGACTGGGTCGATCGGCGCGATCGCGGTCGCTCCGTCGAATCCCAGTATTATTTATGTCGGCAGCGGCGCGGGGATTATCCGCCCCGATCTTGCGGTGGGCGACGGCATGTACAAATCCACCGACGCGGGCAAGACGTGGGTCCATCTGGGACTGCGCGATTCGCAGATGATCGCCACGATCGATGTCGACCCAAAGAATCCCGACCGGCTGTTCGTGGCGGCTCTGGGACATCCCTACGGCCCGAATCCCGAGCGCGGCATTTTCCGCTCGACTGACGGCGGCGAGCATTTCGACAAAGTGCTATACACCGACGAATACACCAGCGGCAACGACGTGCACATCGATCCCAACGATCCGACTATTGTGTACGCCGCGATGTGGCAACAACAGCAGGGCTTTTATGAGAACGGCTCGTTCGGCGGCACCGACGGCGGCATCTATAAATCCACCGACGGCGGCAATAACTGGCGGAAACTGACGCTGGGGCTGCCGGCCGTCTCGGAAGCCAATCTCGCAATCGCACCGAGCAATTCGCGCATTCTCTACGCGATGGTGGCGCCGGGCGCGCCTGCCGGGGCTGACAGCGGCCGCGGTGGCGGAGGTGGAGGCGGCGGACGCGGTGGGCGCGGCGGCGGCGCCGCGATCGCCTTCTACAAATCGACCGACGCTGGCGAGAACTGGTTTCTTTCCACTGACGACCCGCGTATCTCCGAAACCGGTTCGGCGCGGCATGCGCCGGACGCGCGGCCCCTGGGCCGCATCGGTGGCGGCGACCTCCCCACCATCACGGTGGACCCGTGGAATCCCGAAGTGGTCTTTAGCTGCTCCACGGTCTTCTGGCGCACCGACGATGGCGGTCAGAGCTGGTCGGCCGTGCGAGGCGCGCCCGGCGGCGACGATTATCAGAAAAGCTGGATCAATCCATCGAACGCCAATATCATTCTGCTGGTGAGCGACCAGGGCGCGGTGGTGTCGGCCAATCGCGGCGAATCGTGGAGCAACTGGTACACGCAGCCGACCGCGGCGGTGTACCACGTGACCGCCGATAACGCGTTCCCCTACCGCCTCTGCAGCGGCCAGCAGGATTCCGGCTCGGCGTGCGTGGAAAGCCGCGGCATGGACGGCGAGATCACCTTTCACGACTGGCATCCGGTGGGGATCGAAGAATACGGAGAGGCGGCGCCCGATCCCAAGGATCCGAATTTGGTCTATGGCGGCAAAGTGTCGGTCTTCAATCGCCTGACGTCGCAGAAAATGAACGTGGGGCCGGGCGGCGGGCGTGGCGCAGAGCAGCCGTCCAATGCGCCGCCGGCGCGCGTGGTTCGAACGCAGCCGCTGATCTGGTCGCCCAAAGATCCTAGCGTGCTCTTCTACGCCACGGCCGGCGTGTGGAAGACGGCCAACGGCGGCCACAGTTGGACCGCCATCAGCGGCGATCTCACGCGCGGCGAAAAATGGGAAGTCCCGCGGAATGCCGGCAAATACGGCTCGGGCGAGACGCCGTCGGCGCGGGGATCGATTACGGCGCTGGCGCCTTCGCCGCTCGATCTGAATGTTCTATGGGCGGGCACGGGCGACGGCCTGCTGCAACTCACCACCGACGGCGGCGCCAAATGGGCCAACGTCACTCCGCCGCAAATCAAGCCGTGGACCCGCATCTTTAATATGGAGGCCGGCCACTTCGACACCAAGACGGCTTACGCCGCGGCCAACACGCTGCGCCTCGACGATATGAACCCGCACTTCTGGCGGACGCACGATGGGGGCAAGACGTGGACCGAGATCGACAACGGAATCGCCGGCGGGGCGGTGGCCAATTCCATTCGCGAAGATCCGCGCAAGAAGGGCCTGCTCTACGCGGCGACCGATACGCAGGTGTGGGTGTCGTTCGATGACGGCGACAACTGGCACTCCCTGCGGCTCGATATGCCGGCCATTTCGGTGCGCGACATTGAAGTGAAGGACGATGCGACGTGCTTGTGTTCCGATCTCATGGCCGGTACGCACGGCCGCGGCTTCTGGATTCTGGATGACGTGACGCCCCTGCGGCAGGCGGCCGAGGCTGCCGCCGCCAAGAACGCTTACCTGTTCAAGCCGGCGATCGGAATTCGCATTCGCTTCGGCACCAACGACCCCACCCCGTGGCCGCCGGAATTGCTAGCCGGCGAGAATCCGCCGCCGGGCGCGCTGGTCGATTATTACCTGCCGAACGCGGCCGATGGCGCGGTGACGCTCGATGTGCTGAACGGCCAGGGCAAAATAATCCGTATCTACAGTAGTACCGACCCGGTGCGCAGTCCCGACCCGGCCACCGATCCAATTGCCTACAACAAAATCTGCCAGCAGACACCCACGGCGCCCGATTGCAATCTGCCGCTCTACTGGCCCGCCCCCCAGCAGGTACTGAAAACCACGGCGGGGATGCATCGCTTCAGCTGGGATCTGCACTACGATCCTATCGGTGCGGGCGGCGGTGGACGCGGAGGCGGAGGCGCCGCGGTTCCTCATCGCACCTACGCGGGCGTCAATTCGCCATGGGCCGCTCCCGGAACGTATACCGTGCGGCTGACGGTGAACGGGAAGAGCATGAGTCAGCCCATCGCCGTGAAAATGGATCCGCGCGTGAAAATCACGCCGGAAGTGCAGCAGATCTTCACTCTGACCGCGCAGATAGAAGACAGCGCCCGCAACGCAGAGACAGCCTACAAGGACGCTCGCGCGCTCGCGGCGAAGGTCAAGGAGCGCCCGCAATCGGCCGCCAATGACGCGCTTTTCAAGCTATTGGAAGAACTGGCGCCTCCCCAGCCGGCGGCGGGCGATAGTGGACGCGGCCGCGGTGGGCGGGGCGGTGGCACTTTTACCGTGCCCGGGGAGGCGACGCCCGCTCCCAACCTCAGCAACATCGCGAGCCGGATGATTGCAGCGGTACAAGCCATGCAGGCCGCGGAAATGCCGCCCACAGCGGCCCAACTCGCAGCCTGTAGTCAGGAGCAATCGGCTTATGGCGCTATTATGGCGAAATGGGCGGCTTTGAGAGCCAAAGCGAGCGGGCAAGCCGCCTCCGCGCAGACGTCGGGAGGACACGGGGCGGCGAAGTAACCGTTCGCGCGTCCCCAGCATGAGCAGGATCGCCCCTCAATGGGTCGGCCTCGGCGTGGGAGCCGCGCTGCTGGCCACCATTGTAGGCGGGGAAATCGCGATGCATCGCGAACCCAGGGTGGTCGTCGGGAAAAACGACGAAGTTTACTACTACCGCCGTGCCACTAAAGAAGACGCGCTGGCGCTTGGCAAGGCGCTCCAGCGCACCGGCTTTTTCAATGATCGCGGGACCAGCGTGCTTCTGTGGATGGGCGGCGGAGCCACGGTGGTCTCGTTCGTAGTGGATGCCGGCGCGTGGGATCATCCGCACGTGGTCTCCAACTTCACGGAAATCGGACGCCGCATCGCCACGTCCGTGGGCGGATTTCCCATCCAAGTGCACCTCGTCGACGCGGGCCGAAATGTCCACAGGAAAATGAACGTCGGCAGGCTGACCGCCGGCGCGCAAGACGTGGTGTACTATTTCGGCGATGCCACCAATAGCGATGCGAGAGCGCTCGGCGAGGCGCTGCGCTCCGCCGCATATTTCACCGATAAAGGCGCCACGGTGGCGCTGCTCAAGGGTGAGGGCACGGTGATTTCTTTCGTGGTGCAGGATGGCTTGTGGAACGAGCCCGCTGTAACGGCCACGCTGGAACGGCTGGTGCGGCAGATCGCGCCATCCGTAGGCGGGTTGCCGATTGAGTTGCGGCTGCTCGATCGCGATATGGATATTAAGCAGGCGGTGACGGTACGGTAGAGAACTATGGTGGCGCAGGCACTCCTGCCTGCAGCGCCGAGACTCTGGACTCATCTCGGCGCGACGGGTCGAGATGAGTCTAGTCTCGACCCAGCAGACTGAAAGTCTGCGCCACGTCGGCTCGGCGAGCTGTCCTGCTATCATTAAGATTCACATGTCTAATGCCATTCCCACAGTGGTCATTGTGGGCCGGCCCAACGTTGGAAAGTCTACACTCTTCAATCGAATTACGGGACAGCGGCGTGCCATTGTCGGCGACGAGCCCGGCATCACCCGTGACCGCATTCACGGGCAGGCCGAACACGATGGCCGCCACTTCGAGCTGATCGATACCGGCGGCATTGTCGTTGAAGACCAGGAGTATATTCCGGCGCAGATTCTCCATCAGGCCGACATGGCGCTACGCAAGGCTTCCCACATCATCTTCCTGGTGGACGGCCGTGGGGAGATCACCGGGTCCGATCGCGACCTGGCGCGCATGCTGATCAAGCTCGGCAAACCGGTGTCGCTGGCCGTCAACAAAGTCGATACCCAGGAGCGCGAAAACCTGGCGCATGAATTCTACGGCCTCGGAATTCCCGACATATTTCCGGTTTCAGCCGAGCACGGCATCGGCGTCGATGCGCTCCTGGATCGCGTCACCGCCGGCTTCCCCGCGGGCTGCCCGGACGAACCCACGGAAGAAAACCTAACCAAAGTAATCAAAGTGGCGATCATCGGCCGTCCTAACGTCGGCAAGTCGACCCTCTTGAATACTCTGACCGGCCAGGAACGCGCTATTGTCTCGCCCATCGCCGGCACTACCCGCGATGCCGTCGATGAGCAAGTCAGCCGCGATGGCGTCGAGTATGTGTTCGTGGATACGGCCGGCATCCGCCGCAAAGGTAAGACTCGCGATATGGCCGAGAAGTTGAGCGTGGTAATGGCCCGCCGCCATATCCGCATGGCGCACGTGGTGTTGCTGATTCTGGATGCCACCGAAGGCGTAGTGGGGCTCGATGCGACAATCGCGGGTTATGCCCACGAAGGCGGCCGCGCCCTCATTATTTGCGTCAATAAGTGGGACGAGGTAAAGGGCCAAAAAGGCCAGAAAAAGCGCGAATTCGAGCAGGAGATCCGCGACGAGTTCAAGTTTCTGGACTATGCCCCGCTGGTGTTTATTTCCGCCCGCAGCGGCGCCGGCGTCCAGCCGCTTTTCAAGCTGATTCGCGAGTGCTATGACTCGGCATCGCGGCGGATCACCACCGGCGAATTGAACCGCTTTGTGGAGCACCTGAAATTCGAGGAACGTAAGATTTTTTACATTACCCAGCACTCCATCCGGCCGCCGGCATTTGCAGTATTTGTGGACCGCGGCGGGCCGCTGCACTTCTCGCACCAGCGCCATCTGGCCAACCAAATCCGCCGGCAATTCGGCTTCCGCGGGACGCCCATCCTGATCGAGACCCGGGCCAAGGGTGCGGCGGGCAAACGGTAACAGATTGACATTGCCATTTGCCCGTATGACCCTTAGACTAGAGAGCAGTATCATGCATAACGTACTTATAACGTCAGGAGGGCGGCATAATGTGGAATAAGCGCCGCGATGAGGAGCCGCCGAAACCCTTCAGCCCCCCAGTAACGCCCAGCGTTTCGCCGACTGCGGCTAGTGCGCCCGCACCTGTAACGCATTCTGTGGAAGTGAAAAAGGAGATCACGCCCGTGTCCAGCACCCCCGTATCAAGGTTTGAGCCGGCCAACACCGGCAATTCAATCGGAAAATCGGTCAAAGTAGTGGGCCAGATATACAGCAAGGAAGACCTCTACGTGGACGGCACGGTGGAAGGCACGCTGGAGGCGTCCGAGCACAAGCTGACCATCGGTCCGCACGGCACCATGCAGGCGAGTATCAAGGCTCGCGAGGTGCTCGTGCTCGGCACCATCCAAGGCAACGTGGAGGCTTTCGAGCGCCTGGAGATTCGCAAAGACGCCAAGCTGATGGGCGACATTCGCACCGCCCGGATTGTCATCGAAGACGGCGCCTATTTCAAGGGCAGCATCGATATCATCAAGCCCGAGCCCGTGAAGGCGTCGGCCAAGCCCGCGGCCTCCGCGGCGGCGCCGGCCACCCCGGCCCCAACACCGGTCGCGGCTCCGGTAGCCGAGAATCGCCGATAACTTCTGGGGGTCCCGATGTGGTTTTCCGGGTCACGCAATGGCAAGGGGGGCTCGGGCGATGATGGCTCCGGACGCATCCCTGTTCCTTCGCGCACCATCGCCGCCCAGAACGGCGCGGTGACTCGCTCCAGCCGCGGGCTGGAAGAGTTCTTCGGGCACATTCATGGGCTCTCCGGCCTCACCCTTCTCGACTTGGGCGGCGCCACGCAGCAGAACGTGAGTTTCATCACCGATCTTGGGCATCGCCTCTATTCCGAGAATTTCCTGCAGATTCTGAAGGAGACTTCCGGCGCGGAAGGCATGGCCGACCAATCGAACCCCGGCCTGATCGACTACTTCCTGCGCCAGGCGCTCGATTACCCCGAGGGGCACTTCGACGGCGTGCTGATCTGGGACGTCCTGGAGTACCTGGCGCCGCCCCTGCTCGCGGCCGTCGTCGAGCGACTGCACAAGGTAGTGCGTCCCGGCAGTTACATGCTGGCGTTTTTCCATGCCGACGATAAGCTGGAAGCGGTGCCGCATTACGCCTTCCGCATTCAGGACGTCAAGAACCTGCAGCTGCTACAGCAGGGCACGCGGCGGCCGATGCAGCTCTTCAACAATCGCAGCCTGGAGCGGCTTTTCACACGGTCGGATTCGGTGAAGTTCTTCCTCACCAAGGACCGGTTACGCGAAGTAGTGGTCAGAGCGTAAACTGGTTCAGGGGGGATCCGCGCATCTCAACGCTTTCGTCTTCTACCGCACCGTCGTCTGTCTCGGGCCGATTCGAGGGGCTCGATCCCGAACAACTCGAACGGGCATTCCGCTTGATGCACACGTCGCGCCGGCTCGACGACCGCGAAGTGGCGCTCAAGCGGCAGAACCGCATCTTTTTCCAGGTCAGCGCCGCCGGGCATGAGGCCATTCAGGTGGCCGCCGGAATGACGCTGCGGGCGGGCCACGACTGGCTTTTTCCCTACTACCGCGACCGGGCGCTGTGCCTGGCGCTGGGCGTCACCCCCTACGAAATGCTGCAGCAGGCCGTGGGCGCGGCGGCCGACCCGGCTTCCGGCGGACGCCAGATGCCGTCGCACTGGGGCCACCGCGAGCACCATATCGTGAGTTCTTCGTCGCCCACCGGGACGCAATTCAACCATGCTGTGGGATGCGCCGAAGCATCGCGCTACAACGGCGCGTCCAGCGACGAGATCACGCTAGTCACCTCCGGCGAAGGCGCTACCAGCGAAGGCGAATTCTGGGAAGCGCTCAACGCCGCCTGCCTGCATCGGCTCCCGGTGCTGTTTCTGGTGGAGGACAACGGCTACGCGATTTCCGTCCCCATCGAGTGCCAGACCGCGGGCGGCAGCATCTCGAAGCTGGTCGAGGGTTTCCCGGACTTGCTGCGTCTGGAAGTAGACGGCACAGATTTTCTGGCGTCGTACCGCGCGATGCGGGAGGCCGCCGCCTGGTGCCGCGAAGGACGCGGACCGGCGCTGGTGCACGCTCACGCGGTACGCCTCTATTCGCACTCGCTCTCCGATGACGAGCGCCTCTACAAGACGAAGGCCGAGCGCGAGGCGGAGTCCGCGCGCGATCCCGTGATCCGTTTCCCGCAGTGGCTGATCGAGCAGGGCCTGCTCGACCGGCAGCGGCTCCAGCTCATCGCACACGAGATCGACGAAGAAGTGCACGATGCCACGCACCGCGCCTTACACGACCTTCCGCCGGCCGCGGATACGGCGATGCGCCATCTTTATTCCGAGACGGTGGACCCGACGTCGGCCGAGTTCTTTGCGGAGCCGAAATTCCGCGGTGAGCCCATGACCATGGTCGACCTCATCAATGCGGCCATGAGGGAAGAGATGCGGCGCAATCCCAACATTCTGGTCTTCGGCGAAGACGTGGCCGATTGCAGCCGCGAAGCCAACCTTGCCGAGGTGAAGGGCAAGGGCGGCGTTTTTAAGGTGACCGGCGGCTTGCAGCGCGAGTTCGGCGCCGGGCGCAGTTTCAATAGTCCGATCGCCGAAGCGTCCATCGTGGGGCGCGCCATCGGGATGGCGTTGCGCGGATTGAAGCCCGTGGCGGAGATTCAGTTCTTCGACTATATCTGGCCGGCGATGATGCAGATCCGCGATGAGCTGGCCACCATGCGCTGGCGCTCCAACGGCGACTTTGCCTGCCCCGTGATCGTCCGCGTGCCCATCGGCGGCTATCTCAACGGCGGCGCGATCTATCACAGCCAATGCGGCGAAGTGGAATTCACGCACATCCCCGGCCTGCGCGTGGTGTTTCCTTCGAACGCGCTCGATGCCTGCGGGCTCATGCGCACCGCGCTGCGGTCCGACGATCCCGTGCTGTTCCTCGAGCACAAGCGGCTCTACCGCGAACCTTATAATCGCTCGCCGCATCCCGGAGAAGATTTCACGGTTCCCTTCGGACGCGCGAAGATCGTCAAGCCCGGCCAGAGCCTGACCGTGATTACGTACGGCGCGCTGGTGCAGAAGGCGCTGCTGGCGGCGACCCAGGTGGAACGGCGCATGGCTCACGCCAGCATCGAGATTATCGACCTGCGGAGCCTCGCGCCCTACGACTGGGAGACGATCGCGGCCTCGGTGTCGAAGACCAGCCGCGTAATTGTGGCGCACGAAGATTGCGTGTCGTGGGGCTATGGGGCGGAAATCGCCGCGCGCATTGGCGATGAGCTGTTCGCGCATCTGGATGCGCCGGTGCGCCGCGTGGGCGCGCTCGATACCTGGGTGGGCTACCATCCGCAGCTCGAAGCTGCCATTCTGCCGCAGACCGAGAACCTGGCGGCGGAGATGGAACGGCTGTTGGTATACTGAAAGTTCCGACGCCAGCAGGGTCAAGTCGACAGTTCGTAAGGAGTTTCATGATTTCAGCAACACAATTGCGTCCTGGGATGGTTGTCAAGTTCAACAACGAACTTTACTCGGTCTTTTCCATGACGCACCGCACGCCCGGCAATTTACGCGGCTTCGTTCAGGCGCGCATGCGCAGCCTGCGCTCGGGAACCATGATGGAGCACCGCTTCTCCTCGGAAGACCGGGTGGAGAAAGCCATGCTCGATGAGCAGGAAATGGAGTATCTGTACGACGATGGCGAGTACTACTACTTCATGAACACCGAAACCTTCGAACAGATGCATCTCATGAAGGACCTGCTGGGCGATGCCGTGCAATATCTCATTCCGCAACTGCACGTGAAGGTGGAGTTTTACGAGGGAAAGCCGCTGGGCGTGGAGTTGCCCGCGACCGTGGACATGACCGTGGTGGAAACGGAACCGGGGCTCAAAGGCGCGAGCGTTTCCAACGTCACCAAGCCCGCGAAAATGGAAACCGGCCTGGTTGTGCAGGTGCCGGCGTTCATTACGGAAGGTGAAAAAATCCGCGTCAACACTTCCGAAGGCACCTACCAGGAACGGGCTAACTAAGTACACCGCCTTTGGTGGCCTGCAGGGACTGGCCGGGCTGTCGCCCGGCGGGGCAAGCTAAAGCGATTTGTGGGACATGCTTCAGCTTGTCCAAGCGAGCGAAGCTCGGTCGAGGCTCATCACGGAGTGGTGGGCGTTAGCAAGCCGTCTGGCGGTAGGTTGGCGAGGGCAGCTGCCAGTTCCACTTCCTCTGCCGCGAACACCGTTCGCAAATCCAGTATCAGGCGATCGTCTTCGATACGCGCGATCACCGGCGGATCGCCGGCGCGTAATCGCGCCTCGGCGGCTGCTGCGTCGTGGCACTTGATGGCGATCAGCCACGTAGGAATCGATTGCTCGGGCGTCGCGCCGCCGCCGATCACGGAGTTTCCCGGCACGATTTCAGCGCGGATCTCCGGCACGCACGCGATCAGCCTTTCCGCCCGCGCGCGGATTTCGTCGGCCGATTGCCGGATCATCGCCAGGGCCGGCACAAGATCCCACCGTTCCAGCACGAGATTTCGCAAAGTGTTTTCGAGCGACTGATAAATCAGTTTGTCGAGGCGCAGCGCGCGGAAGAGCGGATTGCGCCGCAGACGCGCGACGATGTCGGCCTTCCCGGCGAGGATTCCCACCTGCGGACCGCCGAGCAGCTTGTCGCCGCTGAAAGAGACCAGATCCGCTCCGGCCTTCAGACTATCGCCGACCAGCGGTTCGTCGATGCCGAAGGGCCGCAGGTCGGCCAGGCAGCCGCTGCCCAGGTCCTCATAAACGGGCAGACCGCGCTCGCGTCCCAGCGCCGTGAGTTCGCGGAGATCGACGCGAGACGTGAATCCCGACATGCGGAAATTGCTGGGGTGGACGCGCAGTAGCAGGCGGGTGCGATCGTTGATAGCGGCGCGGTAATCGTCGATGTGGGTGCGGTTGGTGGCGCCCACTTCGCGCAGCGTCGCGCCCGATCGCGCCATGATCTCGGGAATGCGGAACCCGTCGCCGATCTCGATGAGTTCGCCCCGTGAGACCACCGCCTCGCCGTCAGAAGCCAATTCCGCTAGCGCCAGAAAGATGGCCGCCGCGTTGTTATTGACGGCGATTGCCGGCGCTCCTAAGAGGCGATGGAAAAGGCCGGCGGTGTGGGAGTCACGCTTGCCGCGCCGTCCGGCCGCGAGATCGTACTCCAGGTTGGAATAGCCGGCGAGGGGCTGCCAAGGGCCCAGCGGCGCGCGTCCCAGATTGGTATGCAGCGCCACCCCGGTGGCGTTGATAACGCGCCGTAGGGATGGCTCTTCCAGCGCCGCCAGGCGGAGGGTGACGCGCTCCTCGGCGCTCGCTCCATTGGAGTTCCCGGCGAGAATCTCGGCGCGCATCCGGTCGAGAACGGCGCGGATTTCGGCCACCACCAGCGCGTGCGGATACCGCGCGGACAAATGCGCGAGACGGTCGAGCACCTCGTGCACCGCCGGCAGGTCGCGCAGTTTCTCGCTTGCGTTCACGCCTTCGATGGTACGCGACGGCGTTCGGAGGCGCAACAGATGGTATACTGGTCGATGTTCGGGGCGTGGCTCAGCCTGGTAGAGCGCCTGGTTCGGGACCAGGAGGTCGGTGGTTCGAATCCACTCGCCCCGACCAAAACTCCTTTCAATAACTTACGTTTGGTGGCAGGGTAAACAGCCCACCCAGTTGCCAGTTGCGGTCTCATGCCGACGTCCTTACACTGCGGGCATGGCGAAGAACGCAGCCACGCATCCCTCCACGGCGCCTTCCCAGTTTGAGGTTAGGAGGTGCTGCGCGCAAGCAGTTCGCCAGGGTCGCATGTTTCGGGACCAGGAGGCCGGTGGTTCGAATCCACTCGCCCCGACCAAATTTTCCGATAAGTTAGAGGCACTGGAAGGGCTAACAGCCCACCCGCCGGATCAGGGATTAAAGACAAACTGCAAACTCCATTTACTCGGTACGGGTTCGTCATTGCTCCGGGCCGGTTTGAATGTCCAGGACCATGCAGCCTCAATCGCCGACCTCACCAGGTAAACGTTAATGCCTTTCTGTGGGACGGATTCCACGTGAATCACCCTTCCTTTCCGATCAATCTCGATGTTGACCTGAATGACCGTGCGCTTGAGGATCAGATTGCGAAATCCTGCTGGAAGTTTAGGTTCTGTTTTCACAACGGCCACCGGCGGCTCATAGGTGGCCACATGGGGTTGTTGTAGTTGCATCGGTGCCGCCGGGGGTCGCGGCAGTGCTGTCGAGGGTCGCGGCGGAAGAACTGATAACCCCGCCACAATACCAGGTATCGCAGCTAGGGCCGTCGGCTTGTCATTCAAAGCCGGAGGATCCTGCAATAGCGGGGCCACGGCTGACCCAGTGACCTTTGCCGGCGGAGGCGCGGTGAAGCGCTTGGAGGGCTGGAATACCGGCGCCGAACTGTAGGATGGCGCCAGTGAGTTTGCCACCGGGACAGAGGGCGCTGGAGGTGACGGGACAGGATATGTCCGGGGCTCTCCGCCGCGTGGCAGGATCACGGTCACAGATTCTGTGTAGGTATGGGCGGGAGTCGTTACCGTAAGTTGCATAAGAATCTGATCCGTCCTGGGGACGTATAAAAGACTGCCGTCCCGCAGTTGCGCGGCATTGAACGGAACCAGGCGTGTCGCCTCGCCGTCCCGGATGGAAAGTGCACCGGATGTGGCGGCGGCAATCAGCGCCGAATCCCGGTTCCAGGTAAGTTCTAAATCGCCGTTCTGTCTGATGGCGTGTAGTGACATGGATGGCTGAGAAGCTGACGGGGCAACGGAAGGCGAAGAGGTCCTTGAGGGCGAATTGGAGATGACACTCCCCAAAGAGGAATACCGGTCGCGACGGAAATCGCGATCGAGTACCGTGCCAATGGCGACACCCGAGGCGAGTAAGACCGTCCACCCTACGGTTCTTAGGATCAAACGCTTGGGGTGGTGCACCTCTCGGGCGGCAGGGGACACCGGCGCACGAGGTGGCACTGGAGGCTCGACAGCGATGGGTTTGTCGATGGCTTGGCGGGATCTCTGCCTCCGATCGTCTTGTTCCACGGCGAGCAGGGAAGCATCGAATGGGAATTCCAGATAAGCAAAGTCCGCCATCCGGCAGTCGCGGTCATGGAAGAAGAACGTCGCGTTCGCCGGCCCAAACCGGTTGTGGTGCACCAAAAGAAAGACGTTGTAGGCTTTTGCGAAGCAGTCCCTCGCTAAGGACAGATCTTGGGCGGTGAGCTGAAAGGCCTCTCCTTTTTCTGTTCGATAATAGCCGACCAGGGAGCGCTTGCGTTCGGCCGCCAATTCCTCGACCATACTTGCTATGCCGCCGTGGGTTGCGGGTTGGAAGTCCAGAATCTCGGTAGCGCCATCCCGGGTCTCGCCAAAGAGCAGCCCTTGTTGTGAACTCGAAGGTCCGGCATCCAACCATTGGTGCTTCAACCGCTGAACCACGGATAGAGCCAGATGGACCTTTACGGGAGAACCTGGGAACCACCAGAGATAATACTGGGGGTGTACCGGCCCGATAATCTCGGCGGTAGCCATCGGTTCTGCTCCTTCCAATGTTGAGGGTGTTGAAATTTTTAGCATGTTCATCGCCAAATGAGTTCGCCGCTAAGGGACGTCAGGGCAATAGGATTTGTCGGAATTCGCGACGAGCGAGAAAAATAACAGGCAAAAGTACCAATCCCTTGGGCCGTTTCACGAGGAAGTGGGCAGAAGGTTACGGTACGGTTCCCAGGTGGCTGAATCGATCGCTGGAGAACCCGGTCAGCCGAACGCGGCGCTGTTGGTTAGCCGATGTCCCCGTTCTCAGAGCCACACAGTCGACTTGACTCATGGAGCTTCGCGCCGAATCGAGTCTCCGAACTCCTGAAATCGTCCGGGCAATTGTGTGCCGGCGGGGTAATTGACTCGATCCAGTTTGGCGTCACGCATACCGCTCGCTCATGGCAAATTCCACGACTTCAGGGGTTCGGAGGCTTATGGCCGCCTTCGGCTTCCTTGGCGGCACGAAACTCCTGCGCCGCCGCGTCAGTCTTTCCCTGCTGCTGAAAAACGAGCCCCAGATTGTAGTGCGCTTGCGCGAGTTTCGGTTGCAAGCGGATGGTCTCCTCGAACTGGCGCCGCGCCTGCTCCAGTTCGCCGCGCTGCAGATAGATCATTCCCAAGGTATTGTGCGCCTCGGCCGAGCCGGGGTCGGCATGCAGCGCCGCTTGCATGCGCTGCTCGGCTTCGCTCCAGTTCTTCTCCATCGCCGCTAAGATTCCCAGGTTATAGTGCGCTGTGTAACTATTGGCATCGATCGACAGAAGGTGATTCAAGTAAGTGCGGGCCTGCGGGAAATCCTTCCTCTGAAGATAGATCTCGGCCAGCGCCTCATCGGCCCGCGTGTACCAGGGTTCGAGAGCCAAGGCCGCCTTGAGTTGCTGGACGGCGCCGTCCATTTGCCCGAGCCGGAAATAGCAGAACCCCAGTTCGAAATGCGACTGAGCGTCCGACGGATCCTGCTCGATGGCCTGCTTGAATTCACCGGCCGCCTTGGTGAAATCGCCCAGCCGCTGCTCATTCAAACCCAGGTTGATGCGGATATCCGCGACGTCCGGAACCTTGGCCGCCAGCGCTCGCAGCGTGCCGTTCGATTCCGCGAGCTTGCCGGCGGAAGCAGCCGAGATGGCACTCACGTACCGTTCGAAATCCGCGATTCGGTCCTTCGGGTCCACCCGGGATTCAGGACCCTTCGGCGCCGACCCGCTCAGGTATCCCAGCGACCGGAGGGCAGCGATGGTATCTGGTTTGGGCGACGCGGTTCGCGTGGACGCGTTCGGCGGAGCGCTGGCACGCAGCGCGGAGATCTGTTCGCTCATCGATGTCGCCCGCGAGCGCTCCTGCTCGTAAAGATTATGCTGCTCGTTCGGATCGGCGGAGAGATCGTACAACTCGGGCTTGGGACTCTCGATGTACTGGTAGCGGCCTGCGCGCAAAGTACGCAGCGTGGCGCAGCCGAAGTGGTTGCGCGCATACAGGCTCTCCGAATAGACCGCATCGGCGGGACGATTTCCGATCAAGGTGCGGCCGCGCATCTCGCCCGCCCGCGGAATCCCGACCGCATCGAGGATGGTGGGCGCGACGTCCAGCAGGCTGGCGGCTTCGTCCACGCGGCCGCCGGGAGAGCGGGTAAAGCCGGAAGGCCAGTGGACGACCAGGGGCACGTGAACCGTGCTCTGGTAAACGAAATAGCCGTGGGTACTTTCGCCATGGTCTCCGAGCCCCTCTCCATGATCCGAGGTGAACACGATCAGCGCCTTGTCGAAGAGTCCGCGACGCTCCAGAAACGCCAGAAAATCTCCCACCACGCGATCTTCGTACGCCACTTCGGCGGCATAACCGGTTTCGCCGTGACGCAGGCTCGGATCCTGCGGGAGGTCGTAGGGCAAGTGCAGGTCGTACAAATGGAGAAATAGAAAGAACGGCGTGCCGGAATTGCGTTCCAGCCAGTGCATGGCGGCATCTGCTGTCTGAGCGCCCAGGCGTTTACGCTCCACCTGGCTGCCGGTGATCTTATTGTGAAGGTCGATCGGTCCGTCGTACACGTCGAAGCCCCGGCTCAATCCAAAACGCCGGTCGAGGACGAAGCTGCTTACGAATGCCGCCGTCTTGTATCCCCCGCTTTTCAGAACCGTGGCCAGCGTCGCGGCAGTCGAATTCAGCGGGACGCCGTTATCCTGTACTCCGTCCGTGAAGGGATAGAGGGAAGTGAACAGGGCCACGTGCGCCGGCAGAGTCAGCGGAAACGGGGTGCTGACTTGCGCAAACAGCGTGCCCTTCTTTGCCAGGTCGTCGATGTGGGGCGTCGACCGTTTGCCCGGCTGATAGCAGCCCAGACGATCGGCCCTGAGCGTATCCACCGAAATCAGAATGACAGGCGTGGTGGCTGCCGCAAAAGAAGCGCGGCAGGCCAGCGCAGCCAGCGCGAGATACGCAAACCGGGACATTTCCCACACTCTAGCATGCGCGCAGGTATACCTGTACTATTGATATCGGAACGGGGATATGAAGCAAGAATGGGTATGTCTGGCCGTCCTCTACGCCAGTTGTGCGGCCGCCATGTCCGCGCCGGAAGCGCGATTCCTGAGTTTCGACGAAGCTCGCGAGACGCTCAGCGCCTTCGGGCGAACCGACGATGCGGCAACCTGGGACGCCTGGATCAGGACGCAGGATCGCGAGGTGCGGGCGCGCGTGGACCGGGGCGTCGAAGACTCGATCGGCAACCTGATTCTCTATGGGACCTCATTCACAGGTTTGCCGCCGTTAGCCATCGAGGCCGCGGTGACTTCCACTGGCGGCCTGACGGAGGCGGCGCGCGCGCGCGTGCGGGCGCTGGCAGCGGCGGCGACCGGTCCGGAGACGAATGAGCGGCTGCGGTTCGCGCGCGATTATCTGGCGCGCCGCGGGATACAGCCGAAGGACAGCGAAACGTTCCTGGCGGCCAATCTGGCGCGATTCGCCATCGAGCAGCGCAAATACCAGGAGAAACTCAGGCTGGCGGCCGCATCCGGCGATCCGCAGGAAACCCGTCTGGCGCGCGCCACCCTGTATGACCGCCGCGGGCTATCGGTGGACACCTCTCTGCTGCCGAATTACGCTCTCGAAGACACCCTGGCCGCGATGTTGCGCAAGGGAGCGCTGAGCGCCGGGCACATTCGGAATATAGCGGTGATCGGTCCCGGATTGGATTTCGCCGACAAGCGTGATGGCTACGATTTCTATCCGGTACAGACCATCCAGCCGTTTGCGATTCTGGAAGCTGTAGAGCGGCTCGGCTTGGCAGACCCGAGCGGCCTGCGGCTGGTCGCCTTCGATCTCAATCCGGCGGTGATTGCTCACCTACGGCAAATGGCGGACCGGGCTCGCGCCGGTACCCCTTGCGTGGTGAACTTGCCGCGCGATGCCGCGTCCGATTGGACCCCGCAGGCTGTCGCCTATTGGGAGCATTTCGGAGAGCGGATCGGCTCCGCTACGGCTTCCGTGGCGGCCCCAAAAGGGATACTTGTGCGCGCCATCGCGGTGCAGCCTAAGTATGCCTCGCGCATCGAATCGCGGGATTTAAATGTCGTGGGACAGGTAGTGGATGGGGAAGCGTTTGACCTGGTGGTGGCGACCAACATTCTGGTCTACTATGACCGTTTCCAACAAGCGCTGGCGATGAACGGGATCGCCCGAATGATGAGCGCCGGCGGCGTGTTCCTGTCGAATACCGTGCTGCCGGCGCAGCGGCCGGTCGCGCTCGAATACCTGGGAAGACGAAGCGTCAGTTACAGCGCATCGGGGAGCTACGGAGACGACGTGGTGGCATACCGGAGGAAGTAGGACATGCTTTAGCTTGTCCGCCGGGCGAAAGCCCGGCCTCTGGACCAAATGGTCCTGGATTCTGGGCCTAACTGTTTTGTTTTCTGCTAACCAAGTCTGATCTTCGGACCATCATGGTCCGGGGCGAGCTCCGCTCGCCTGGGCAAGCTGAAGCATGCCCCACAAAAAAGGGGTCCCCAAAAGGGGACCCCAGATCGTACGAAGATGCGATTCGCTTAGAACGTGACGCGGGCGCCTAGTTGCAAGTGCCGGCCGTCAGTCACAGTATAAGCCGCTTTCCCGAAACTGCCGCTGTTCAAATTGGTATTGATTCCATCGAAGCTCGGATGGTTATCCAGGTTGATCGCTTCGAAGCGGAGTTGCAGCCTGACAGACTCCGTGACCTTGAAGTTCTTCAGCAAGGCCCCGTCCAAACCGTTGAACCAGGGTCCCCGGAACACATTCCGGCCCAGTTCGCCGTAGTGGACACCATATCCGGGAGGATTGACGAATAGCGCATTCGGCGAGGTGACGCCGTAGGCGGCATTACACGTCGAGATGTTGGTGGATTTTGCGCCGGTGTAGCCGCAACCCATGATGTTGTTATCGGTAAAGATTCCGTCTGCCGGGCTGGCATTCGAGTAAGCTTGACCGATGGTCTGGCCGACATAGTTGGGGTGATCGTTGGCCACACCGTCCAGATTGTAATCGCCGCCGATATTCTCCGGGAATCCGTTGGGATCGAGCGCATTGCCGACGTAGCGAGCGCGGGCGGAGTAGACCTCGATCGGATGGCCGGAGTATCCCTGGTAGAAAGCGGAAAGCTGCCAGCCGCCGAAAACGCGCCCAGCGAAGCCCTTCTGATTCTTGAGGAACGGCAACTCATAGGTGATCACGGCCTTGAAATTCTTCTGGTGGTCGAAAGCGCCAGGGCCGCGCTCGAGCTGTGGGGAGCTGTTGCTCTGGAAGTAAAACGGCTGGCTATACCCGCCGGTCGAGGTCGATCCCGTGAACAGGTCCGAGCCGTCATCCATCAACTTCGACCACACGAAGCTGAACTGGAATTGCAGACCGTTGCTGTAGCGCTTCTGGACTTCCGTGACCAGGGCGTTGTACTCGGAGTTCAGATTGTTGGCGCGGTAATTGAAGCCGGAATACAGTGGATTCGGCCTGCTGTTGGCAGTGCTGAGGGTCGCGTTGTATTCCGAGCCGTCGTAGCGGTTGAGGTTCATCAACTGCGACAGGTGCCGTCCAAAGGACCCCTGGTAGTTGACGCGCAAGAGGAAGTTGTTGGCCAACTGCCTCTCTACACCCATATAGTAGCTGTCTACCGAGGAGTCCCGCATATGGACGTCCATGGTGCGGACCGAGACGCGATCGCAACAGTTCGCGGTACCGGGTACACCGGGGATTGAGCCCGGAGTAAAGCCGGTGATGCTCGGAGGGATCGTATAGCTGATGGGGTCGCCGGCAGTGGCGTCGTGATCCACCAGACCATAGAACGGGGGATTCCACGCGCCGTTGGACCAGATGTTATCGAACAGGCGGTCGTAGGAAATCGCGTAACCGCCGCGGATCGCCGTCTTGTGATCGCCGAATGGGTCATAGGCAAAGCCGACGCGCGGACCGAGGTCCTTGTTCGGCGTGGTCCACATGCTGCTCACCGGTCCCGTGCGGGCGGCCGCAATGGTTGCCGGATCCGTGGCGGTGAGATTGGTGAATTGCGCGATGATGCCGTTGGCTTCGGTCGGCGCGCCGTAGCGCTCCCACCGCAGGCCGAGGTTCAGGGTCAGTTTCGGCGACACCTTCCAGTCATCGTTGACGAACACGTTGATGTCCTTCATGATGTAATGTCGATAAGCGTTCCCCGGGCCGCCGTTTTGCGGATTGACGGAAAGCTCCGAATAGTACGGGAAATCGTTCTGGAAATTGCTGTCCGGGTAGTTTACGCCATTGGGATTACTGATAATGCCATTCGCGCCAAGATCGCCCACGGACGATGGCGTGGGGCCGATGGTGTTCGCGAATTCGTAAATTCCGGGGGCGCCCAGATCCCAGTTGCGGTAGAGGATGCCGTATTGCATGCCGCCGCCGAACTTGAACGTGTGCCTGCCCTTCGTCCAGGTCAAGTTATCCTGAAACTGCCAGCGGTCTTGGACGAAGCCCGACGTCACGCCGCCCTCATTGGCTCCGAACCCGGTACCGAGTCCATCGTAGTTCGCGCCATCAATTTGGATTTGCGCTCCAAAACTGTTGCCTTCTCCGTTTACGGAGTAGTGGCGGTTGTGCGCGATGGTCAGTTCGTTCAGCGTCGAGGGATTGAAGACGTGAGTTTCGATCCCTGATAGATTATGGTAGTGCTCGTTGTCATAGGAGGGGATGTTGATGGAGCTGGTGGCATAGCCGCCGCCCCATTTGTCGGTATTGCCGTACCGCACTACGTTGGCCGTGAAGCTAAGCCGGTCCTTCTCGCTGAAGTTGTGGTCGATCCTTCCCACGAAGGTGTTCTGCCCGGTAAGGTTCGGGTCCGGGACTTGAATGCAACCGATGTGGCCTACCGCGTCCGGCTCGTTGGCCGCCTCGCCGGGGCACAGAGCATTCGAGGTTAGGGGCGCGTAGTGCTTTAAGATCGCCAGCGCGTTCGGCCCGGCGCCGGCGGTGACTGCGGCCAACTCGCTGGGGGTCATGACCGATGCTACAGTTGTGTTGCCCGTGTGGAGGTCAAGCCGGTCGTACGTGGCCATGAAGAAAGTTTTATCTTTTCTGATTGGCCCATCCACCTCGCCGCCGTACTGGTTGCGGGTGTAGTGCTGTTTCGGATTGCCCGCGCGGTTGTCGAAGAATTGGGCCGCGTCGAAATCCGTGTTGCGATTGAACTCGTATGCCGCTCCGTGGAACTTGTTGGTACCGGACTTCTGGATGGCGCTCACCAGGGCACCGGAAGCGTGTCCGTACTGCGCGCTCATGTTGTTGGTGAGCACGGTGAACTCGGCTACCGACTCCATCGGCGGGGTGACGTTGTGAGAGCCCTCGCTGAAGTTGTCGTTATTGTCCGCGCCGTTCAGCATATTGGTGGTGCCGGACTCGCGGGCGCCTCCGGCGGAGGGGTTGAAGTTCATGCCTTGTGTGACCGCCGGCGCGGTAAACGTCAGGTCGAAGACGTTGCGGGTCAGCAACGGCATGGCTTCAATCGTCCGCAGGCTGACCGTGGTGGAGAGGTCGGAGGAAGCCGTCTGTACGAGAGCCGCCGCGGCTTCCACGTCGATTGTGGTGGAGGCTGTGGCCACAGCGAGCGTCACGTTCACCGGAACGGTCTCGCTAGCGTCGACCTTGATGTCGGTGATCTGCTTTTCGGTAAAACCCGTAGCCTTGACCTCAAGCTTGTACACGCCAGGCGGGACCAACGAGAATCGATATTCACCGTTGGCGTTGACCTTGGCATCCTGGACGATGCCGGTGCCGGCGTTGGTTAACACCACGCCCGCGCCCGGGATGACCGCACCGGTGCTGTCGAAAATGCTTCCGGTAACCACCCCTTGAACCTGCGCCCCTGCGAAGCCCGCGCATGCGAGCAGTAGGAAGACGCTCATGAGAACCCGAGACAAACCTCTCATCTAGAAACCCCTTTCCAAACACCCGTAGCTAACGAAGGTAGGGTGGCGTTTTCACGATTGTAACCCGCATGGGCAGAAAGTCAAAGAAAAAATTAACGTTTTCCGCCTAACCGGGTCGAAACGTCTCTTAACGTCCGCAGTCGTTTTGAGGCTCGGAAAGATGCCCCCGGCGCGCGTTAAGGCAGCAGGTTCGGCGGGCATAGTTGCTGAAGGACGCTATGATACGGATTCATGGCGAGGCGTGCGATGAGGCTCGGCGTGGCAAATCCCAACGGAGCCGCCTGGGTACTGGCCCGGCTATGCGGCGGTGCGCTGGCCGCCCTCTTGCTGGCTACCTCGGGCTGTGCCCGCAACCCGGCCGCGTCCCGCCGCCTGATCGTCCTGGGAGTGGACGGCATGGATCCCGGCTTTGTGGAGCGCCATTGGGACTCCCTGCCGAATCTGGCGGCTCTGCGGCGGCAAGGAGGCTTCAGCCGCCTGGCCACCACCATCCCGCCGCAGAGCCCGGTAGCCTGGTCGACGTTCATCACGGGTCTGGACCCCGGCGGCCACGGTATTTTCGATTTCGTCCACCGCAACCCCGCCGATATGCAGCCGTTCTCGTCCCTGGCGGAGACCGAGGAACCGGCGCACAACATCTCCATCGGCCCTTATAGGCTCCCGCTCACGTCCGCGCGGGTTCGATTCCTGCGCCAGGGGACGGCCTTCTGGCAAATGTTGGAGGACCACGGCGTGCCTGCCACAATCATTCGCATTCCGAACAATTACCCGCCGCACAAAAGCGAGGCGCATACTCTCGCCGGTATGGGAACGCCTGACCTCGCCGGCACATTCGGCACTTTCTCTTTCTACACCGACGATCCTGACGAATTCTCTCATGAGGTCTCCGGTGGCCGGATTGTGAAGGTGCGCCGCCAGGCTGGCCGGGTGCTCCTGCCCATCGCCGGACCGCCAAACACGCTGCGTAAAGACCGCGCCCAGACGTCGGCTGAGCTAACCGTGGATATCGACCCGGAGGAATCCGCCGCGCGGTTCCGTCTTGGCGAAAGCGAATTCATCCTGGGCGAACACGAGTGGTCGGGCTGGATCCGCGTGCAATTCCCGCTGATTCCGAGATTCAAGTCCGCGCGCGGCATGTTCCGGGTTTACGCCAAACAGTATCATCCCGTACTGCAGCTCTATGTGTCTCCGGTGAACCTCGATCCGGCCGCTCCCGATTTGCCTCTATCCACTCCCGCGGGCTACAGCCGGCAGTTGGACCGCGCCATCGGGCCTTTCTATACCCAGGGCATCGCCGAGGACACGGCGGTATATCGGGCCGGGTATTTCGATCTCGCGGAGTTCCTGTCGCAGAGCCGGCTGGTGGCCGGGGACGAGTCCCGGTTGTTGCGGAAGGCCCTTAGCGACTTTCAATCGGGATTCCTTTTCGTCTACTTCTCCACCGTGGATCAAAACTCACACATGCTGTGGGGGAAACACGAGAGCGAGCTGCTCGAAAGCTATCGGACCATCGATCGGGATATCGGCTGGGTGACCAGCCACGCCGGTTCCGCCACAGTCATGGTGATGTCCGACCATGGATTCACCAGCTTCGATCGCGCTTTCCACGTCAATTCGTGGCTGCGGAGCGAGGGATTCTTGCAGTTGGATGACCCGTCGCTCGCCGCCGGGGACGAGGGGTTTGCACATGTCGACTGGTCTAAGACCCAAGCCTACGCGATCGGCCTCAACGGGCTATATGTGAACCTGCGCGGCCGCGAAAAAAACGGTATCGTGGCAGACGGACCGGCACGGGACGAACTGCTGCGCCGCATCTCCGAGCGGCTTCTCGCGCTGCGGGATCCGCGCGATAACGCGGTGGTCGTCAGTGCGGTTTACGATCCACGCAAGGTCTATCGCGGACACGATCTCGCATACGCGCCCGATTTGATCGTCGGCTATGCCCCGGGTTATCGAGGGTCGTGGCAGACCGCGCTGGGCGCCACTCCGCAGAACGTCCTGGACGACAACCGCGACGCGTGGATCGGCGATCACTGTATCGATCCGGCGAAGGTCCCGGGCGTGCTACTGGCCAATCGGCCCATCCGCCTGAGCGATCCCGCCCTGGCCGATCTTACGGTCACGATACTGGCGGAATTTGGGGTGGCGCCGGCCCCGGAGATGCGGGGCCGCCAGATATTTTAGGAATCTTACCGAGCCGCGCGCGTCAGCAACGGTCCGCAAACCGACTCCCTTACGGTCGCGGCTCGGAAACACAGGGGTGCCGATACCGCGCGGCATGCCCCGGTTCCATAATGGCGGAATTTGGGGTGGCGCCGGCTCCGGGAATCTTACCGAGCCGCGCGCGTGAGCAAGCGGTCCGCAGACCGTCTCCCTTACGGTCACGGCTCGGAAACACAGGTCTGCCGATCCGCGCGGCACATGCCATCATGGAACGGGGCACGCAATGTCGACTTCCATAAAATTGAAGAAAGAGCTGATGCAGCGCGTCGAGCGTTGTGCCAATGCCGCGGGATACAGCTCCGCGCAGGAATTCGTGGAACACATCGTGGAGCGCGAGCTGGCGAAACTGGAAGACGCCCAAAGCGACCAGGAGATCGCCGAGAAGCTCAAAGGTCTGGGCTACATCGATTAATCCATGGCTCTGCTGACGCTGGCGGCCTTCAGCGCGATCTCCGGAGTGCTGATTCTCTTGGCCTTCAAGGCAATTTCGAATCGGCGGGCGCTGACGGCGGCCCGCCGCAAAGCCCGTGCGTACCTGCTGGCGATCCGCCTGTTCGCCGACGATCCCCGCCTGATTCTGCGATCGCAAGGGCAGCTCTTCGCATGGACGGCCCGGTATGTGGCGCTGCTGCTGCCCGCCTTTTTCGTAGTGGCCATCCCGCTGTATTTTGCCTGGGATCGCATGGACGCCATCTGGGGCCATGCTCCCCTGGTGCCCGGCGAAACGGTGATTCTGACAGCGCGTCTGAGCGATCCCGCGGTGCGCCCGCAGCTGGTTTTGCCCGGCTGGCTGGCGGTGGAATCGCCGCCGGTGCGCGTCGCGAGCGAGCACGAGGTGAGCTGGCGTTTGCGGGTTAGCCGCGCGGGATCCGGAACGGCAGACGTGATTGCCGGAGCGGAGCGCGCCACCAAGCGGATGGAGGCCCGGCCGGGCCTGCACTACCTGCCCGACCGCGAGAGCGCGGCCGGCGGACCGATCTTATGGCTGGAGATGCGATATCCGCACTCCGGCATGAGTTGGCCGGTCTGGTTCTTCGCGATTTCCACTTTAACTGCGCTGGCCTTTCGCAGTCGCCTGCACGTCACGCTTTGAGGGCGAAGCCATCCATCCAGCCGGGGCGCGCGACACCGAACAGATCGAGGACAGTCGGCGCCACATCCTCAATTCCGGGGTCGTCCGCCGCGAGCGGCAGATTCGAAAACAGCACCCCGGGGACCAGCACCGGATCGAGGCAGTGATCGCCGCTCCAGGCTTTCGGATTGTCATCGATAAGCGCGGGGGTCACCTTGCCCAATGCCGATTCCCAGGAGACGCGGTATCCGTCGGCGTACCCCACAATCAGGTCGGGCGCGGCGTTCAGGTACGGACCGCGATAGAGGGCGCTTGGCTCGTAGACGTGAGACACCGCTGCCTGGCCATCCTCGTCGCGTAGCGCCAGCAGGCCGGAGGAAATCTCTTGGAGGAGCGCCGCGGCTTCCTCGCGCGGTACGATCCCGCCGGCTTCCCTTCCCCGGATGTTCAGATAGAGGCCTGAAAGCCCGAGCCCATAGGCGCGCGTGCGGGTCCAGTCCACGTTGGTGAAGAAGGGCCGGGGAACTCCGCCATCTTTGAATGGCTCGTCCCGAATCGCCAGGTAACCCTTCTGGTGCAGCCAGGAATTCAGATGTACGCAGCGGCGGAAGGAACGGAAACCATGATCGGACAACACGAACAGGGCGGTCCGCTGGTCCACGAATGGCAGCGTCTCGCCCACCAGGGCGTCCATGCGACCGTACATCTCTTCGATCACGGCAGAATGCGGATCGCCCGGTTCGCCCATCTGCCGATGGAACATGTGTTGCAGGCGGTCGCTAGTGTCGAAAACGCATGCCACCACTCCGCGGCGCGCATTGGCCAGCGCCGAGAGGAACATGCGGCGTCTCTCCTCGAAGATGTCCCACGACTGTTTCAGGAATGCATCCTGGTCAATGACGCCCTCATTCAGAGCCCACGTATCCTCGGCCATGCCGGCGGTGGCGAATGGACCGACGATGCCCGCGAGGTACGGCGCATAGTAGGACGGATGGCTGATGGGTAGCGCCGGCCGTTCGGGGTCGAGCTGGATCGGCGTCATGTACAGCGAAACGTGGGCGCCCGTCTCGGTGAGCAGAAAGCGGACCAGCCCGGAAACCTTGGGCCCGAGCGCCGACCGGAATTCGAGCGGCGCCCAATTGGTATACTCGCCGGGGCGCAGAGCGTAGCGTTCGCCATCGATCTCAAGGTCGGCCCCTTCGGGGAGGACGTGAAGGCGAAGCGGAATCGCGATGGGCGCGCCGCGCTCCTCGAAGCTATCCGCCGGGCCCTCGATTTGCCCTTCCAGCCAGTCGCCGCTCCGGCGGAGAGGATAGCGGCTGCCGTTCTCGTACTCCACATGATCGATGCGGGTGGTGAACTGGGAGAAACTGCCCTGCGTCCCGCGGAGGTCGGGAACGCACATGGCGGAAAGCAGGCGGCCGGGGAATTTCTCGGGCGGGAAGGTGATGGGCAGACGCAGAATGGTGCAGTCGACACCCCGCTCTCCGAGAATGCTCCAGAAGGGGCGGCTCTTGCGGCGCAATTCGACCGGCGTCCGGCTGAGCGGGATGCGATAGCGGCCCAGTTTCAGCACGCGAAGCGGCTTGCCGACGCGCGCCGAGGAGAGCCGCGGCATGCACGTGCGCAGATCGCGGTCGAGGAAGTCGAAGATATTGTGCTTGGCGGGGTGGACTCCGGTAGCGAACGTCGACCACGCCACCGGCGAGAGCGCCGGGAAGGTTGTGCGCAGGCGATGGTAGCTCCCGCTCGCACGTAATTTCGCCAGATTCGGCATCTTGCCTTCCGCCATCAGCCGCTCAGTGATGACCGGGTCGAGACCGTCCAGCCCCAGCACGATTACCTTACGCACCTTGGCCGGCGCGTAAGCTCTGCTGCCCCGCACCATGCGCCATAAAGTGCGAAACGGCCACAACACCACCGACAGCGCACCCATTACCAGGCCGATGAGAAGCGTGAGGAACGAACCCAAAAAGGCGAAGCCCGCGCCGGGACCGATGTAGGCGGGCAGAATCGGAAAAGGCATCAGCGCAGTTTGCCCTCGATGAAAGGAACTTCGAGCACCTTCTCATGCACGATCGGTCCGTGCCCGAAATAGCCGTCTTCGCCGAACAGCTCGCCGTGGTCCGAGGTGATGGTCACGTAGGTGTTCTCCGGCAGCAGGTCGAACAGCTCCTCGACTACCGTATCGAGGTATTTCACGGCGCCGATCTGCCGCTGCCGAAGGCTATCGAGTTGGTGTTGATTGAAGAATTTATCTTTGCTCCGCCGCAGCTTTCCGCCCACCATCACGTCGTCCAGATGCTTGAAAACTCCGTGGACTCCGTGGATGCGCGGCCAGTCATCCGGCGGCTCATCCGGCAGCGCGTAGGGATAATGCGTTTCGCCCACGTTGAGCAGATAGAACGAAGGCTTCTCCTCCGAGAATTTCATGGCACGCACCATCGCCCGCATGTCGTTGTGGTGCTCCATCAGGCGGAAGGTGTCGAACCCCTGATTGATCGGCGTCTTGGGATTGAGCACGGGAAGCGAAACCATGGCGTGGGTCGCGTAACCCAGCGTGTCGCGCAGGAATTGCGGCAGATAGAGCCGGGGGACCAGCGATTTGAACTCGATATCGGTGCGGCCCAGGCGTTCGTTGAACTTCAGGAAATCGCGCTTGTAATACTCCGACGCGAATACGTGAGTGGGGCTGGTGTGCGGCATCAAGCCCATCAACAGGTTGTAATGCGACGGGGCGGTCCAGGACGCGTACGACCAGCGGCGCTCCAGCCGTCCGAGCTTCCGCATCGCCGCGGGGCGAGCCTTTACAAAGGCGTCGTAGCGGCAGCTATCGAGGACTATCAGTACGAAATTGGAGCCGCGAGGCACGACCCGATTGTCCCACACACCGGGAAATCGTTCCGATGGTGGCGGAAGTGGAAATCGAATCCACACCCTCGTTGCCGAGGAGCGGCTTTTAAGGCCGCTGCGTCTACCAATTTCGCCATTCCGCCACGCTGCACCATTTTAGCAGGGCCGCCGTTTCTCTTCGAAGAAGTCGCGTAACAGTTCCACGCATTCGGGCGCCAACACGCCTTCCACGATCTCCACCCGGTGGTTCAGCAACTCGGAATCGGCCAGTTGAAACTTGCTGCGCACGGCTCCGAAGCGGAGGTCGCGCGTGCCGAACACCAGACGCTCGATGCGCGCGGCGACCAGAGCGCCGGCGCACATGGGGCAGGGCTCGAGAGTACAGTACAAAGTGACGCCCGCGAGGCGATAGTTGCCGATTTTCGCCGCCGCCTGGCGGAGGGCCAGGATCTCCGCGTGGGCGGTAGGGTCGTTGCGCGAGATGGGCGCGTTATAGGCGGCGGCTACGATCTCGCCGCCGAGTACGGCCACCGCGCCCACCGGCACTTCGCCGGCGTCCTCGCCGAGGCGCGCGAGGCGGAGCGCGTCGCGCATGAAGTCTTCATCGCGGTCCACTAGCTTATAATACGGAAACCATGGCAGAACTGGAGATTCATCACGAAGGGCACGAGAGCGACCCAATGGGGAAGACGGTTGGGGTTTTGGCCGCGGTTTTGGCGGTGTTCCTGGCCATCGTGACTATCGCATCGCACCGCACTCACACTGCGGCGATCATGCATAAATCGACGGCGAATGACGACTGGGCCTACTACCAGGCGAACAGCATCAAACTCCATAATGTGGAGCTTGGCGAGGGACTGCTCTCCGTGCTGGACGCCAAAGGCGACGCGGCCGACAAGCTGCGCGCCCGTTACCAAGATCAGAAGAAGAAGTATTCCGAACAGAAGGACGCGCAGCAGGAGAAGGCGCAGAAGTCCGATGAGACGGCAGAGGCTGACGAGCATCGCGCGCTGCGCTACGATTTCGGCGAAGGGTTGCTCGAGATCGGACTGGTTCTCACCTCGCTCTACTTCATCTCGAAGAAGAAGATGTTCCCGGTAATGGGCGTGCTGTCCGGGCTGATCGGCGTCACGATCGCGATTACGGGTTTGTTGATGTAGGCGATGTGGCGCAGACTTCAGTCTGCTGGGTCGAGACTCTGGACTCCTGAGGTCGGGGAATCAAGATGAGCCTCTCCTGGCATCGAGGTAAAGACATTATTGGCCACGGATGGACACGGATGCACACGGATAAGAAAGGGCCTGGTTTTTATCCGTGTGCATCCGTGTCCATCCGTGGCCAATTTGTTTTTCCGAGGCTGGGCTCAGTCTCATTCCTCGCAGGTTTCAAAACTGTGGGTAGACCTCAGGAGTCCAGAGTCTCGGCGCTGCCAGGCGAGAGTGCCCAATGCCACTTAGTTTTGCGTCTTGCGCAAAAGGTGGCGGACCCCCTGGTCCGCACGGGACGCCCTGTACCGTTTTTCGGTCGAAGCATCGGACGTCTGCCATCGTGAAAAGGCCGACCAGGGGGTCGGCCGCGGAGTGTGCCCAGCATGGGCAGAATCTAGTTGGATGAAAGGAGCCAATCGGAGCCGATGAGGGCAACCGTAGCTGAACCGCAAGGCGTAGCCGCGAGGCG
>Ga0182016_10000776_pt1 | contig 39555 bp, 43 predicted proteins | sample 712S2MmetaG_FD_120491 | JGI IMG/M metagenome (GOLD analysis project Ga0182016, IMG submission 120491) | Permafrost microbial communities from Stordalen Mire, Sweden - 712S2M metaG | ecosystem: Environmental > Terrestrial > Soil > Wetlands > Permafrost | place: Sweden: Stordalen | collected...
AGCGTGTCGGGATCGATTCGCCCGTATAGCATAAGATGCCACATCGTAATAAACGAGAGATGCACGGGGCTAAGGACTTCTGAGAGACGTTGAGGACGCGACTAAGTTCTTCAGAAAGCATACCCCGGCTGATATTAAGGGCAAGGACGATGCGCAACTCACTTGGTTTGAGCAGTAGGTCTTGAGGATATGTCTCAGGGTCGCCAAATCCGGGCAATGCGAGGTTAGTTGCCATTACGGTTCAATCTGTCGGATTGGTGCTCCAGCGTAATCAGAGTGTGTGATTTTTCAACTCGCCTGTCGTGTGGTTATAGTATGGCTTATGCTTGGTAAAGCGATTACAGGTGAGCTTCGGCGGCGATCGGCGAGCCGAGAAATTGCGGTTGTACGGAGATCACGGGTTTCTCGACGGAAAAGACTCTTCATTTGCCCATCGAGTCCAGCATTGGCCAAAATATGCGCGCCGGTAATTTCCGTTCGGCTCATACTCTCGAAGCGAACATCAAGGCCACGTTCGCCGGCAAGTTGTCGAATGAAAATGCGGTTTGCTCGTCCATTTCCTTCGCGGAAGCCGTGCCAACGGTTAATTGCGATATGCGCTTGTGCTAGTTGGTTTGGGAGTTGGGTTCTATTGGAGTTGTTGCGAATTGAGTGGATAATGATGGCAATTGGGGCGAACTGACTTTCAAGCTCGGCATGTGGGACAAATGTGATGTCCTTAGCAATATCGATGGTTCGTAAGACTCCGGCCCAGGCATATAAATCTTGGAATAAGAAGTGATGAATGCGTTGGAGATGGGCGAGATCAAAGTTTCCTTCGATAGGAATGTCGAGAATTTGCGCCAGCCGTATCTGCGTAAAAAGTGCTTCGCGATTTTGGAGGTCGTAGCCATTTCGGATTTCATTTCCGTGCTCGTCTCGTAAAAGAGAGCGTAGTACGCCGTTATCGAGTAAGTAGGGATCTTCGTTAAGCACGATCATTACACGCTCCGTAGTCGTCGGTGCGCCTCGGCGATGATTTCGTCGGGGTTGGCCTGGTTGATTAGCATTTTTCGCACGAGTTGGTCCCCTAATGCGTGGGCGGGAATTCCTTCGATAAGATTTTCTGCTCGGGAAATAGCAAGGATCCGCTCTACTTCCCAAGGTAAACGAGGGAAAGAGGTGACATTGTCCTCATTCTTAGCCTGCTCCATCTAAGGAGAGGTTCTAAGAGTTCCCCAAGACTCCCCTTTTATCATACATCAGATGAATCGAGGAGAGAAACCAGGCCCTTATTCACGAACTAAGGAGGAGAGATTTGGGGATAGGTGAAGAACCAAGGAGCAATGGCAAAGCAGATATTAACCCTGGCTGGAGCGGACGAGTTAGCCGCCCTTCTCCTCAGTGAGCCCGAGAAGCCGAGGACGCTTCGAGAGATCGGTATCGACGAATATGTCGAGCGGCTTCGTCCTGCCTTAGAGGCAAAGCTGACCGTAGGGGGCTGGACGCGAGCAGAAGTTTCGGCATATTTAAGAAAACACGGTCTTGACCGCGGGATTGAAGAGATCAAACAGAGTTTGGATCGAATTATCCCTGAATCCAAGAAAAAACAGAGTAAGGTGGGTCGCCCTCCGAAGGTCGTCAAAACGCCAAAGGGTGTCAAAAAGGTGAAAGTCGCGCCACCTGGTGGATCGGCCGGAGAAGTTCATGTCGACCCATTGAAGAGTTCACGTCCAGCGACAGCACCTTTTGTTCCGCCGGGTTTTGATCCGTCGGCATCAACGGGCATTCGGCCTCGTGCCAACGGAGATCAGGTTTAAATCATGAGTGCTACGTACGAAGCCCCGCTTGAAGCGGGGGAGCCGAGCTCGACCCACAAGCGACTTGCTATTTGGACCTTTTCCCAAAAAGGCGGTATCGGCAAAACCACGTTAGAACGCGCGTTGCGCGCGCTCGCGCGGATGCACGGAACTCCGTCAGCAGCTTTCGACGGCGAAGGTCCGGAAGGACAGTTCACGCAGTTCGAGGGAACGCGTAATGAGTATGGCGAGCTGCTTAATGAAAATCTCAAGACGATCGTTCCTCAGGATCCGCTCGTAGGATGCTTTCCGTTCGATGTGAAAGATAATCGGCAACGCGATTTGATCGTAAATCTGGCTGTGAATCCGTACGACCTCGTGTTTGTCGATTTTCCGGGCGGAACGCTCGATCAATTGCAAAATATTGGGTTTGGACCCGATGGCGTATCGGAAATCGTCGAGGCGTGGACCGATGTCGGTTTTGAGGTTGTTATCTTGGTGCCGATTGGGCCGCTGTTGTATTCGGTGCGTTCGGTGAGCAAAGCCATGGATCACTTTAAAGGCGCCAATGTTTTGGTCGCGATGATGGGCGCATTTGTGGATTTCGAGGAAGATTTCATCCAGTATTACGGCTACGTCGATAGCGATGGTGAGCAGCAGCATGGCAATACGCGCAAGCGATTGCTTTCTGATGAAGAGGGCGGACGAGAGATGTTTGTACCAAAATTGTCGGCTCGTACGTATTCGCTGCTTGATGCACGATCGTTAGCGTTTGATGAGGCGCTCGAACAGCCTGTTAAGATCGTTCCCGATGCAGACAAGCGTCGGATTCGGACCTACCTCAAGGCGGTTCGTAGTGCGCTGCCGGACGATATTCGCATCGCGATTTGTGGCGAGTAGGATTTTATGGCGCAAAGCAATGCCGGTTCGTGGTCGACGCCTATTCTTGCAAAAGAAGGCGTTACGTGGTCGAATTCAGAGGTCACACTACTTGAACGAGCACTACAGGGTACGGCAGATTCATACCGTAGCGAGGTATTGCTTTCGCTGATCAATGCTGGCTATCGGCCGAGTGAAGAGACGTTTTTTATTGTCGCACTCTTTGGGAAGCTCAAAGAAGTAGCGTCAGACGTTCCGAAGCAACTTGCGTCTTCGAAACAAGAATTCGAATCCATGGTAGACTCAGTGGCGGATTCGGTTGCGTTACAAAAGGAAGCTTTCGAAGGGTTCACGCTCAAAGTACAGCGGATTCAAGAGTCTGTTAGTGAGCGCCTCAAGGAGCAGGCTGGGAACTTAGCGACGGATTATGTTACTGCGGCCATTGTTAAAGAAGAGACAATGATCCGGCGCAATATCAGCATTGCCATCGGCGAAGAAGTTCGGAAGTCACTGAGTCAGGCCCTGGAAGCGAATAGCGACACAATTAGTCAGATTCGGACGAACAGTGCAGGAGTACTCGCGCCGGCGCCAATGATTACAGCGGTATCAGCAGAACCAAGGACACTTGGGGTCCCGAGCGTGAAGTTTGTATCGAAGGGTGGCGTCACAATAAACGGGAAATCGTTTGTGCCGTTGGCATTGGCAGCAGCGGTTTCGCTGTTTTTAGGTATTCAGTTTGGGCATATGTTTCCGCGACCAGAAGTGGCTAGTGCCGCAATCTACGGTCGCGCTATTGCGTCTGATCGTCGTCAGATGCCAGATAATGTTCGAATTTGGCTTGATACGCACGTCCAACGCTTGGGTAATTAAATCGGCGCACTCCAGAGAAAAAGACGCTGTTATCTAGAGTTTCGACCATTGTCGAGAAAGCTGTTCGCTCGTGTAAGGAGAGAGAAGCGAGTGCGGGACTCGTTTTTGATAGAGTCACAGACCCGTTGGGCGAATTCGGCGGCGTGTTCTTCCGGAAACGTTTGGGCAACATGATTCGTGACGTGGGAGAAAATAGCTCCTTGGTAGGAGCGGTCGAGATTATCGATAATTTCGTTCGCTTGGCTCGCGGTGTGAGTTGCGATAGCACGGAGCTGTTGGCTGTGCTGTATTTCGATTCCGAGCCGCGCCCGATGGTATAAGTACGCGATGGTGGCGAGAGCGATTGCGCTAGTTGATAATAGAATTCGATTTAACATGTCGTGACTTCCAGGAGATGGTGCAGAAAGCGAAAAGGCTTGTGTGAGAGGTGTACGCGTGACGTAGAAAAGAGCCCCAAAATGCGTTGGAGGCTCTTTTCTGATTTGGCTGTGCAATGCAGATGGTGTGGAATTACAAATCTTGGAGGACTTTTTCGGTTTCTGTTTCGAAGTCTGCTTGAGTGATAATGTCGGCAAGCCGCTTGCTGAGAACTTCGCAAAAGGCGTCATAGTGCACAGATACTTCGAGGTGCCCTTCCTTGCGATTGATCTTCCAGACGGTAGTGGCAACCGTAACAGCGATTTGACGAGATTGTTCACGGATGAGATTTTTGGCACTAGTGTTTAATAGTCGGGCGTCCGTCATTTTGCCTTCGTTCCAAAGGAAAATCGCGTCGTCATCGGGGTCGATATGATGGAGCTCGCAATAACGGCCCGCTGCGTATTTGGCAATCATTCGCGACTCAAGGTCGTTGCGCCAACGGGTGTCGCGTGTTGGGGAATCGTTCACGAGAGTGGCCTTTACACTGTGGTGTGGAGCAAATAGGCTCCGATGTAGGATGATGGAATGGTTCGAAGGTGCTACGCCGCCCGGCAAAGGGCGGCATAACGCGCGTAGATTTCGCGTAGCAGGTTGTAAGAACCAAACGCTTAGAAGGGCACTTCTTCGTCGAGATTCGTTGAACTGACTGAGCTCGCGGCCTTGCCTGCGGCGGCAGGGGCGGCAGCGCCGTTGCCGTTTGAGCCATGGGCTGATTCGCGGCCGGCGGGTGTGTATACGTCGATGGTCATCTTCATCATGGACTCAGCTTCGCCGCCCTTCTTCTGGTACGAGTCGAGTTCGACTGGCCCTTCGACGGTGATCTGGTCGCCCTTTTTGACGAACTTCAAGAACATTGCAATATCGTCGCGGTTTGCGCCGTAATTCCAGACGCTAGCTTTGACGGTCTGGCGCTTGCCTTCGGTTTCGCCCTTACGCGGAGCGGTTGTCCAACCAATGAGAAGATCGAGAACTTCGGCTTGACCAGCTTGACGCTTTTCGCCGATATGATTGACGTAGCCGCGAACTGTGATCACAGCGCCGCCGAAATTGATACGTGCCAAGGGAGACTCCTAGAAAAGTTTAGCTCAACCGCACAAAGACGGAAGTTGGCCGGGGAGAAATGTGTTCGTGATACAGTTGCTGTATCCGATCGCTCCGTTATTACACCACACCCGATCAGTCTTGGGAAACCGAAAACACATGATTTGCAAACAAAATCTGAAATTTTGCCAATTAGGCTAAAAACTTAGGCGGGAGACATCGCCGTAGGGGCGGGTTGCGTCAATATTCCAGCGATGAGGGAATACATACGTTGGTAAAACACCCTTAGACATGGTATATCGCTGTTTTATACGAGAGCGCCCATTTTCTTCGGAAAGCTGGGGATGAGCAATACGACTATACTTGTCTACCTCGCAGAAGAGGTTTTGACAGTCGATTAATTGTAGCGGCCTACCCCAAAGTGTTACAAAATCGATTTCTGCTAGAGAAAACTGTTTATTAGCAATGTCAACCATAATTTTAATAACATCAGCGTTGTCATAGCCATCGACGCTTGTGAAGCACTTACGTATCCCATCGATGGCTCCGGGTCCGGCGACGACAAAGTCGGCTTCCTCGAAATTTATCAGGGATGTGTAGTTCAGATCGATGGTATACTGAAATGCCAGGAACGGTCCGAAGGACGGAATCTTTCTGAGGATTTCGTAGACGGTTGCCAGCGTTGCTGCGGTTGTGATCTGGTGTGCCAGCCCGTTTGTAATTAATTGATCAAGGAGGGCTAGATGGTTTTCGTGCTTTAGGCGATATCCCAGATTCGGCATCGGCATCATGTAGGCATTGTTGTAAATTGGTTGTTTGTCGGCGATCATACTTCCGAGTGCAGTGGTATAGCAGCTCAGGGAAAAGGTAGCCCAATGGATCGATTCGCCGAGTAAAGATTCGAGGGTTTGCCACGTCTCGATTTTGTTGAATACTTTGAAGAGCAGTACTCGAAATACGATGTCGTCGGGATCTTCTTCACTATTTCCAATTATGCTACAGATTAAAAATTGAGAAACGCGATCGGCAACGCGGTAGGCATTAGTAAAGCGATGATTGCGAAGGATGGCGTCATGGGTGAGTATTACGTCTCCACGGAGACGTCGAAAGAGCATGGCTTGGCGCTCTGCCGCGAGATACCAGTACGAAGTAAACGCTACGGTAGGTTTTAGACGTCGACCCGAGGACGTGACGATGTCTGCCAGTGAGGTGGTGATGGTCGGCCCATCATCGGCGAAGAGCGTCAGAGGTTTTCGCATCAAGAACTCTCTTTGAAGAGGGGGACCTCTTGGTAGTGCTCAGTGGTTTGTTCGCTTTTCGTTTCACCAAGCGAGTTTTCTTTCGTGAGACGAGGTCGCTGTCTAGTGGTTTATTTAGAGGCTCAATAGTTGCAGGTACGGCAAGATGAAACAGTATTGGTTTCAACGTTTTTAAGAGATATAGCGGGTGCGCTGGCTGTCCGGAGGCGTTGATTTTCCAGGCGTAGATAGGCTGATCTCCTATCAGAGCAAGGAGTTCTGGAACGCGAAATGAGAGCTGTCTTCGGGAAAGATGCGAGGACCACCCAACCATGATGATTGCTGCATTAGCAACCGCTCTTTTAATATGATTGTCAGTCGCTTCGTTACGAAGACGTTCGTAGTCAGAAGGGTCGCCGGCAACGAGTGCTCTTGGGTCTGTAGACTTGAAGCTAAAGGCGTTTACACACTCGAATCCGCCGTATCCCCAATCATGAGCGAATCCTTGGACGCGTGTTAAGGTCCGGTCAAGGATGTATTTGTCAGCGTAACTTGGGTTGAGCAAAAGACAAACCAGCATAGGTTTGCTGTGGTCCCAACGGCGTCCTAGCGAATACCGATGAGTGTGCGCCTCGTTAAAACAGGCCCAGGTTGATTGCGACGCGCGATCTGCATCGCAGCAGGGTAAAGAGGCAAGTTGTGGGGCCAACACGGCAGATCGGTTGTTATTCATGACTGTATCAGGGTGTGATGTGCATGCGAGGAGGGGCCTTCGGCAGCTATGTGGAGAAGGCGCTCTGCATAATACGGGTTTGTGGACAAAACACATTCATAGAGACGGACGATTTGGTGCCGGCTAGCAGCGCTACCCGTAGCAGAAGCACAACGAGCGAGGGCCAAAGTGATAACTTGTTCGTCGGTGAATGGGGTTCGTACAGGTGGCGACTGGGAACTAGTGGGGTCGCTGATGATTGAGGCGTTCCCATTTCGATGGGCATTCGTCATTGGGACAACTCTTTCGTGGAAATTTTGAAGATCCGGCAAATATCTGAAGACGACACTCGCTACAGTCGTAGGCGTTAGGATTGCCCTCGCTTGATCGGAGCCACTTTACCTTGGCAAGCATTTGCTCAGGAAAGAGTTCGCCGGGTCGACAAACAGTATTGCGATCAACTTCATGAGCAAACCGCTTGCCGCGGGCAATAGGGACAAGGACCACCAAATTACCGAGATCTTCGAGAACGACGGCTTTTAAGGGAGTACGATCATATTTGGAGACAATTGCCATGACGATCGTGCCCATAGGGAGAGGTTCGATCTTATAGTCGGGATGCTCGGATGTGAAAGTGAAGCCGGGGACAGAAACGAGTGCCGGGTTCATTATGAGGAATCTCCTGTACTAGAGTGGTTGAGGCACGAGTGCCGCGAGTTCCGTGGCCAGGCGAGCTATGACATGAGCTTGTGCTTCAGGCGATGCGGTTTGAGCGCGTCGGGCGTAATCGGCACAACGAGCGATCATACTCAAGGTGTCAACGGCGTCGATCATTTCAGGCTTTACGGTGATTGGTATCGCTTGCTCGGGACTCAACATGAGGACCAAGTGATTTTGAGCTGCATAGGTGATTGCCAACGAACGGAGGGTAGCTTGCAGCTCGCTAGGGTCGATTGCTTCAATTCCGTGATCGAGAACTGCTGGAGGGAAGAGTTTCAATATCTGCGCCATAGCAGTTTCGGTCATCGGAACACGGCATTCCAGAATATCTCGTAAAAGGCCATAGCGTAGTTCCATGGCGGAATCGGCGAGGTATTCAAGCGCCAGGAGCGTGAGTGTTGAATTTTCGATAACTACCTCCTGAACGGCATAAGGATAGGGAGAGGGTTCTACGCCTACCCCCTATCCCCATTCTTTGTTGTTCGAGAATTTAGGGAGTGCTGGCCTCGGCGGCTTCGAGTAGTACCTGGAAGGCTGCCGGTCCGGCCTCGCGGATGAGATCGTCGGGATCTTGTCCATCCGGGAGGATCAATCTCCGGAGTGGCATGTTGATTTTGTGGGCGGTTTCGTACGATTTCTTAAAAGCTCGGGCTCCAGCTTCATCAGCGTCAAAACAGGCAATTACGGATGCACCTAAGCGCGCCAACGAATGGGCTTGGTCTTCTGTGAAGGATGTTCCTAAGGCAGCGACAGCATTACGAAAACCAGCGGCATGTAGGGCAATACAGTCTAAATAGCCTTCGACGACGATGGCTTCGCCAGTTTTGAGTATTTCGGTTCGTGCACGATCAAGCGCATAGAGCGACCCACCCTTATGGTGAATGGGAGTCGTAGAAGTATTGACGTATTTGCGACTGCCAGCAGCGATGGCTCGTCCGCCAAAAGCAATAACCTCTCCTGTTTCGGCTCGCATGGGCACGGTGATTCGCGCGCGCAAAAAAGGATAAATTCCACGAACGGAGTCTGTGAGGATGCCTGCAGCAATTCCTATTTCACGAGTAAAACCTTCTGCGGCGAATGCTCGGCGAAACTCGGCCTTGCCTTCGGTTGTAGCTGGGGCGTAGCCGATGCCGAATTCCTCGATCGTGGCGAGACTTAGACGTCGGCGTGTTACGTAGTCACGAGCTTCTTGGGCTTCTGTTTCGTCGCGCAAGAAGATGCGATAGTACTCTGCGACGAATGCATTAGCATCGAGCAAATCAATACGCAATTGACGGTTTTTGTTTTCATCTGCGGCTCCATCGATCGGAGCATTTTGCAGTGCAAGTATCGCTTCGGGAATGTCTAAATTTTCAAGTCTCTTGAGGAGTGACCAGGCGGTGCCAGCGTGTTGACACATAGAACAGCGCCAATCACCGTTTAGAGTAACATGGAAAGATGGCACGGTCGGGCAACAAAGAGGACAGAGCCCAAACCATTCGTTGTGGCGGAAGCGCAATCCGAGACGTGTGCCTACTGCGTCTCCTGTGGTTGTTGTGTTAAGACTCATCCTACACTCCCTTCACGGGCGAGTTGAAAGCTATTTTGATAGGGCGGAAAGACGAATGTCAAGTTTCTCGAACATAGCAATTGCTGCTCGGCGATTAGCAGCAGCAGCGGCCGAAGCGAAGGACTGCGATGCGTAAGACTCGCTTGCTTGGGTATGCCGATTGCCATGAAACACGTATACAGTGACCATACGGCTGCGTTTAAAGACGACCTGACTTGTCTTGGCTCGACTAATTGCAAGGATTCGTACGATTCCTTTATCGGTGAAAAACATATGATTCCCTACTCGTGCAACATCACCCAACTCGCTAGCAGCGACTTTGGCGATATGGTCGTCGTGTGCTCTGCTGTTTTTTATGACAGCAAGCGCGACGCATTGTACGAGAAGTTTTAGTATCTCAAACATAGATTCGTCCTGTTTTGCAGCAGACAGTCAAATGTGGTGAAAGCTATTCGCCACTAGCCATCTCAAAGAGGGTCGGCACAGGAATGTCAACGCGTTTAGCAATCGCGCGCCAAGGCGCGCGGAGCCCGGCGCGTTCGCGCGCAAGTTCTTGAGCCCAAAAATCTGCACTTTCGGCAGTAACTCCAGGGAAGTGGCGATGTGCGCCGACGGCCTGGCAGACGACACAAGGCGTTGACAGCGTCGTCTTGGCTTCGATCCCGACTAAGGCTTTATTACGTACGTCTTCGTAGTAGAGATCGGCACCGATAAAAGATCTACCCTCTTGAGCGCATACGATTTGAGTGGTTCCACTGCCGCTAAAGGGATCTAAAACAAGCGCACCGCAGACGGTATACATCTCGATAATCTTGCGGACAAGTTGGCGGCTAAATTGTGCTGGATGGTCGACTTTTTCGCCATGATTGTGTCCGACATGTTTAACATCAGACCAAACATCGGTCGGCCAAGCTCCTAGCGGATGAGAAGATGCTTTTCCGCGATTTGGTCCCTTGAAAGCGCGTTTGTCATACTGTTTTTGTGGTGTGCGGCCCGGATCGGCGTTGAAATTCGTTGGCTCGCCTTTGGAATAAATCATGATCGATTCATGTCGTTCAGCTTGGCGTCCTTTGGGAGTTAATCCATGCGCTACAGGCCAAATGGTCCGATTCTGATAGATCAAGTCGGTTTCTTTGAACGCGTTCTGTAAAACCCAGTCGAGGGGTACGATTCGGCCGTTGCGATCACGCGTGCCACCAACGTTCATTGCAATGACGCCGCCTGGCTTGATAACGCGTTCCAATTCGCTAATAATCTGGCACATCCAACCATAATATTTGAGTGGCGCCATATTGTCGTCGCTGTCGCCGTACTGCTTGCCAACGTTGTACGGTGGGCTAGTAACGATGAGGTCGACACTCGCCGATGGCACGTCCGACAGAAAATCAAGAACGTCGCTTTTGAGCGTTTTGTCAAGGACAGCCTCAATAAACGAGGCTTGAGCCTTGCGCTTTTCGTTAGCACCTTGGATTTTCGCTTCGTTTTTTCGTGTTCGCGTCGTTTTTGCGGCGGCGTAGATTTTGCCGACTGAGCACTGATGCTTGGCGGCAATGTCTTTATAAGTCACCCCCGGAGTCAGCATGTCGATCGCTACAAGGCGACGAAAGTCTTCAGTATTAAGTGTGTCGGGACTACTCATGCATATCTCCAAAAAGAAAACGTTGGGCGGCCGGCCCAAAGCGAAGCGTCGGCCGGACAACGTAAAAAACTAGGCGTGCCCGGTGCTGCCAAATCCGCCGAGACCGCGCACGGTCTCGTCTAAAGACGCGACGACGGTTAATTGGATTTGTGGAGCGCGTGCAAAAACTGCTTGCGCGATACGGTCGCCGCGTTTTGCAGTAAATGGCTCGGTACCAAGGTTTAGCAAAATTATACCGATTTCTGAACGGTAATCCGAATCAACAGTTCCGACAGCGTTAGCTAAGGTTATGCCGAATTTATATGCAGATCCAGAACGAGGCCGGATTTGCATTTCCCAGCCTTCGGGTATTGCTAAGCGAAAGCCAGCACCAATAATTTTACGTTCTCCTGGGGCGAGCGTAAAATCGATTCTTGAACGCAGGTCCATCCCCGCTGCTCCTGCAGAAGCGTAGGTGGGAAGAAGGTCTTCGCAATTAGGTAAGAGTTGGATTTGGACTGAGATGTTGTTATCGTTCATAAATGTCTTCCAAAATAGTGACGAGGCGCTTAATTGATAATCGCTACATGATTAGCGATGAGGTTTACGAGGAATGAGCAAAAAGACGGATCGTAAGACGATGCGCCTTTTTGCTTCGGAAGGAATGACAGATGCTTAGTAAGCTTGTCTGCGACGATAGACGACATAGCCGATAAGGGCGATGCCGGTAACGCCGCACATAATGGATAGGGTGTACCCATTAAATGCCGAGTGCTGGGCAAATGCAATAAAAGCGCCAAGAAAGGAAACGGCGCCGAGCGCTCCGGCAGCTTTTTCATCTTCGTCGGTACGACGTCCGAGAAATACGACAAAAACAGCAAGCATCGGAATGAGTAAGGGGGATACGGCGAGTAACAGATTCACAAATGTCTCCTAGGATGAAAGAAAGCCTCTGATTTGCTTATCGGTCAAAATCATTGGCGGCACATATCAGGATAGCAACAAAAAGAGCCAGCGCACGAACGCTGGCTCTTTTGCGCTATCTAGACGATCGGATCAATGAGCCGTGCGATATGCTCAGTGATGACTTCGCCGGCGGTATCGTCGGTGATTTCGTCAGCTCGGTCATCACCCACGAACGATTTCGCTTCGGTCGCATCGCAACCGATCGTGAAAACAGCCATATCGCAGCCTTCAGAAAGCAACGCTTGTAGCTCCGTCGTTACCATTTTGGCGTCGCCCCATTCACCGTCGGTGAGCAAGATAAGCAACGTTTGGGTGTTTGGGCGAGTGGGCTGGGCATTTGCGCGTCGCAGAGTTGCGATTGCCAAGGGTGCGTCGGTTCCGCCACCGCCAGTGGTGACCATTTGCGCCCCGATTTTGCGGCGAGCCTGGGGGGTGGTATGTCGACCGAATGGTACAACTTCGTGGACTTCGTCGTCAAAGACCCACACACCGACTTCCACTTCAGGGAGATGATCGACGGCAGTGATTGCGGAGACGACAAATCGCGCGGCGAGCACGATTCGAGTCATGTTCGCATCGAGTTCGCTCTCGACGCTCATGCCCATGGAACCAGAGTTGTCAGTGACGAACGCGATACGAAATCGTCGTTTATCATTGCGGAGACGTTTTCCGTGAACGTGATCACGACCATGGATGACACGTCCGTGGGTTCGGACAGCCTTGGTAACAGCGCGCATTTGAAGCTTGCCGCGATCGAGATTGTCTTGAATGCCCCAACGTCGGTTGGGTTTGATGGCTTCGTCGAAGGCTTGTCGCAAAATGACAGCAAGTCGCTCATCAACGAGATCCTCGTAATCTTCTCCGAGGGTTTCTCTCTGTGCGCTTAGTGCCGAAACTTGCCCCACGGTGACATCGGTCTTGTCCATGAAGCCAGCATCATCGGGAGCGTTGTCTGCAAGCTGAGTGGCAACCTTTTGCGGAACCTTCATCGGCGTTTTGCCGCCTGGTTTATTCGCTCCGGTTGGTTTGCCACCACCCGGCTGTGACTGGCCGGCTTGGTCGGAAGCCCCGGTTGCTGGGGAATTCCCTTCACCTTCGCCAGAGCCGCCCTCGCCGGATGAATCGCCTTCGCCCTCTTCGGGTTCTTGCGGTTCCGGTGGAGGCATTTGGGCGCAATGCGCTAGAAAGCGGATCACGATTTCGGCAAGCAGTGCCGGAGAAATCGCAAGGGCCGCGCGGAAGTCTGGCGCATCGAGGTATTTATTGAGGTCGACGCCGTCAAGCACCGCTGCTGGGAGCCATTGGCCAGGAGTGGCGCCTGCCGCGATGTTGTCAACTTCCATTTGGAGCTTAACAAATTCGTCAGGCGGCTTTTTTGTATCGGTATGATACAAATACGGCCGTGCTTGGGTACCGCATATGGATTCCATGCCGAGATAGGCGAGGCGTTGAATACGTTCGACGCGTTCGCGTTCGAGTACCCGCATAACGCCGTAGGGGAGATACGTGCCAGTCGGAATAGGATTTCCTGCTGGATCGCGTGCATCTACGGTTTTTTCAATACGGCGGATTGCTTTGTTAATGGCATTCCAGGGACTAGGAGCTTGTGAATACAAAACATGTCCCACGTTCGCATAAATAGCTCGCAGAGCGAGTGATTCAAGCGTGTCAGCTAACGACTCGCGGGGGAATGTGATTGTATGTCCGTCGGATTCGACGCCCCAACCATCGCCTGCGATCAGTTTGACGCGACTGTCTCCGCCAATACCGGTCGTGATGAGCCCGAGGGTGCCATAGCCAAGGCGTTTTGGTTTGCGATCGACTACTGGGCGCGGCATTACGGCAGCGCCGGTAGCTTGAAGCCGCGAAGAGCAGCCATCTTCATAATTGCCTCTGCTTCGTCGCGTGATTGCATTAATGCTGCGGGAATGACGACTTCAGCGATTGCTGTTCCGGCATCCATGCCAAGATCGGCGATGAGATAGGATGTTTGAATGAGTCCGCGGGTTGTCATGACGTATTTGGCGCCACGGCGATCATGGCGCTGCTTGCGGATTTCGTTTGCAAGGCCAACGAGATTGCTCGCAGTTGTTTTGTCAAGAGAAGGGAAATTGTTCAGCAAAATCTTGGTTTCGGTTGCTGGCTTGAGGTAGGTCCAATTGCGAACGAAAAAACGGTCGACAAGTGCCGGCGAGAACTGGTTGTTTCCGACATATTCTTGCCACGGATTGCCGGTGAGTGCGAGAACAAAGTCAGGATGGCGTTCGATTACTTCGATTGCGTCTTCGCCGTTGCTGATTGTTAGATTTCCGCCGTTTGCGATTTCGTTGAGAGCGACGAGTGTGCCCGGCTCGCAAGCCGGCGCTTCGTCGATACAGACCATGCCGCCGAACTTCATTGCCTTCGCAAGTACGCCGTAGCGGAATCGGGCGCCGGCGCCGTCTGCGTTGAGGCGATCTTCTCCAACGAGTTCGTCGAATGTGAGAGTTGGATGACCTTGAACCTGATAAAAGGCACGTCCGCGGGATGCGGCCCAGTGTTTGAAATGTTCGGTCTTGCCACAGCCAGTTGGGCCCATGGCGAGGACGGGTTGGCCACGATCCAGCAGCTGGTCAGTGAGCATACGGACGGGGTCAGTGGTATCGAGGACGTATTTGCTGGCGATCATGTCGGTGAGAGTCCTTCGCGTGGTGGCGAGACAAAAGGTGAATTCGGGTCGCGCTGGACCGAGGTAGAAACGTAATCGGGATCTGTGCTTCGTGCAAAGCGTGATTCAAAGCTATGCTGAGGCATGGAGGAATAGGGATCGTCGAGGCGCCGAACGATGATGTCGATGGTTTCAGTTGGTACGAACGTAGAGGTTTCGGCGGGTTGTTGAGGAGCGAAGACGATAGATGGCACGTCGCCTAAAACTTCTCGAAGATCGGCAAGGCGTTCTTCGGTTGTACTTGTTTCATCGTGCTCTGCTAGGAAACCGTCTAAAAGAACGAAGCGTTCGCGGTCAGCGTAAGCACCGATAAGGGTGATATCGCCGCCGATCTGTTTGAGGTCCTCCGCCAAGAGGGTTCGGATTTCGTGCTCAGGATGTTTTTCGTCGACGAGACGGTAACCGATCTTTTCGTATGCTACGAGGCCGCGTGGTACGAGGAAGGCGGTCCATCCGCCATCGCGAATCGTGGCCAGATAGCGGACTTGGTCCCAGTCGGCTTCGTTTTCGTCGCGTTGGAGGACAATGCGATCAAAAAGAGCTTGGTCTATCGGATCCGTTGTTCGCGCAATTCGCTGCGCACGGCGCAGAAAATCCGCAAAAGCGGCTTTTGCATTGGTTTTAAGACCGGCGTCTTCGCGACCACTTGCTGCGAGCAGAACAACGCGTCCGCTGTTGCCATGCGTTTCATAGCGAAGTATACTTCCGTCGAAAAACTCGATAGCTATGGGATCTGTGGTAGTCGGTAACACCGGAATTCTCCTGACTTTTGAAAAGGAAGCTCGCGTCAGCGGGGCGCCCACATTGGGCGCGCCCCGCTGCGCACGTGCTTACGCTGCTGCTAGTTCAGTCGCCGTACTAACGAACGCGAGCCCAGCGGCCTGCTTCTTAGCATCGGCAACAATCGAGGCAGTATTATAGCTGCCAAGGGCCGCACTGATAAGTCCCCGGGCCGTGGTCTCGGTGATGACGGCACCGAAGATGCGTCGGCCGTCGCTGGTTTGCACCTTTGAGAGCATCGGGTTCTTGCGGACTTCTTCGAGCGCGAGGATTCGTTTTTCGAGCATCCAAATAATGCTCGTTCGCGGATTGCTCATCTCGGAGACGATTCGGTGCCAGGCACTCTCGACATTAGCTAGAGAGAGGGTCACAATATCATCCATTCGTCGGCGACGATAGCCGTATGGAGTCAGGATATTGGTCATTTGGTTGCCGTCATGGCTCATCCAAACGCCACACACGATGGCAGGAACGTACCGACCCATGGCTCCATCCATGTAATGCCCGTGGTTTTTGGTTCCTTTAGGCAGTGCGGTTCGCGCGCGACGCGTTTCGGCATCGACCCATTGGACGATTGCGGGCTTAGGCCGATAGGCAGATGCGATCAAACGCACAACCGGTTCATCTGGAGTACCGTCGTTGACAGCTTTGCCGTCGCGGACACTGATGTTATGTTCAGAAACGATCATAAAACCCTGATGATTGAGGGTGTCGACTTTTCCGAACGTCGAGCCGTTTTCCCGAGCCGTATCACGTTCGCGTTCAGTGACTTCACGGAACAATCCGCAGAAATCATCTTGCATCGCGATTGGGAATCGGTCCACTTCGTTCAGAAATGTTTCGAGCTTGATCTGATTGATTTTGATGTCGGACGGAACCGAACCCTTGAAGATTCGTTCAGCAATGCCGACAGCGAGTGCGTAGTACGGAGTACGTCTATGTGCGTTAGCGAGGTTACCAACGAGAAGCTTAAAGGCATGCTGTGCAACTTCGTCCACAAGGTTATTCTCGGGGTCGAAGAATGCAACGTTGGTACCCTTGCGATCGCCGCGTGTTACTGCACCGAGCCGTGCCATCTTCAATGCAAAGTGTTCCGTCGACAACAAGTCGGCCGGGACATCTGCGTAGACGAGGATATAGCGAGGAGGGGTGACCTGATTCGTTCTGTTGGTGCGGCCCATGCCCTGGATTGTGCCATCGGCGCGTTGGCCGAGTTCGAGCAGGTAATGGTTACGTTTGCGATGGTTTGGATACCGGGCGTCGGCATGCATGTTAATTCCGGCTCCGCCCTTTGCTTCGGTGAAAAGGAGCACTTTTTTCGCGTCGGCACGGAAATCTTCCATGTCGTTACGAATGTCTCGCTCTGTGCGGGTCAGGATTTCACGAACGCCGAAAGCGTTGGTGAGGCGTCGAACTTTGCGACCGGTATATTCAGCGACCATTTCGGCGCCGCCCATGGCGTCGATAAATGTGTCGATTGGGCTCTGATCGATGATGAGTTCGTCTGCGGCGAGTGCGATTTGATCGAGAATTTCGTTGGCTTTTTGAACCGAAACCTCAGCGCCGGTAATTTCGTCAACTTCTACGACCATTTCACGCGTCGAATAATCGTAGACATAGTTCGATGTAGGAAAACACTCGGCTAGGTACTTTCGTACGAGCTGACTACCCGTTACATCGAGATCGTTATCATCTTCGTCTTCCGCTTGTTCCTTGATTGCTGCTTTGAGAGCAGCTTCTTGGGTGCGAGAAACTTGAACGACAACGCTCTCTCCGGCAGCAATGCGATCTTGAGCATCAGCGATGAGCGCATTGAGGCGCAGTCGCATCTTGGCCATTCGTAGGAACTTTCGGCGGGCGCTGGTCAATCCCGAGCGGAACTGACCGGCTTTGCCGTTTTTCGATAGATTGACAAGACCGAGAGCTTTTTCAAGGCCATTGGACACGTCGTCCCAGAATTGAACGTATTTGTCATAACGTTCGCGTTCTTCATCGGATAAAGGAGATCGGAGAATTTCGTAGTCGATGCCGTCGAAGGATAGAGAGCGAGTGATCGATCGTCCGGTGGCAGCGACTTCTTGAGCAAGCAATTCGAGTCCAGAAAGACCAGCTTGGCGGATCGTTGCGACGAAAGAATTGTAGTTTGCAAAAACGGTGCCTCCGCCCCAGAGTCCTAGGCGGGACATATACCGTAGTTCTTCGACTGATGATGCGGCTGTCGCCGAAACCATCAAAACATGAGCATCGGGAAAAGCTTCGTCGAGCTTAATAAATGCACGGGCTTGCTGTGACTGGCCGCCCCAGGCGCCCATGGTTTTTCCAGCTTCGACGGCGGCGCGCATTTTGCTAAGGCGAGCGCGCTTGCCGCGTTCGGTAAGCGGTTCGTCATTACCACGTCGCAGATTCTGTGCTTCGTCCATGAAAATTCCGCCTTGGAAATCGGCAGGCATGGACTTAAGGATATCTTCGGCCCGTGTGCGCAGGGTTGCGTACGTTCCGAAATAGACCTTGGGTTCGACTGGGATCATCGATCCTTTTGCTACCTTGGATAGGTCGATAATGTCGGTCGCTAGGCCCTCAACGGCGGTCATTTCAACGCGGAACTCTTCAAGCATTTCACGTTTAATTGTAAACACGAAAACGGGTTGCTGGGTTTTCTGCATAACGAGTCGAGCGGCAGCGAGGAGGGGACGGGTCTTGCCAGCGCCGGTTCCGTCACCGAAGAGAAACCCGGCACGGCGACCGTCGATGAGCTTCTGTTCGAAAGCTTCGTTGATTCGAGCGACGGCGTCGATTTGAGCAATTGATAATGCGCCCGTGTCTGCGATGGTGGAGCTGAGGTCGAGCGAGCCGGCTTGTACGGCAGGCGACACTTCGGCGAACGAGGTCGGTTCATTCAGCGTAAAAGGATGCTTATGGGCGTTCCCCATGACGATGCGCGGCATATAGGGAGCGAAGGTACCGCAGTCGATCGCAGGTATGGGGATACCAGCAGACAGCCAGGTCATGATGGCCTTCTTGGTCGAAACGAAAGCGTCAGCAAGAAGTTCAAGTTGGGTGATATTGTCGGTCGAGAACAGCGAAATTTGGCCTTCGCCCGCGTAACGAGTTTTTGATTTTTTCATCGATTGGCTCCCATTGAGCGGAGTATGGCCATCAGGGCAATTTTTGCGCTGTTGATCCGGCGTAAATTTTTGGAGGCGATTTTTTCGTCGCTGACAGCTTTTAGTTTGAGCCGTTTAGCCTCGGCTTTTTCGGCTGCGACATGCCGTTGAATTTCCTCGAACTTGATGTCCGCAAGAGCAATCTGTTCGTCGGCGGCGAGGATGCGCTGAATCGCCCAATTCCCGGCCTTCGTAAGATCATTCTCCCATTGGTCGAGCGACGCCAACTGTTCTTGCAACTCACCAATATTATGCTCGTTGACCATTTTCGGGTCGATACCAGGCGGAAGTTCGGATTGCAGGATTTTGGTATATTTTGCGTCGATGTCTTCTTGATTCAAGGGTCTTCATCCTTATGGTCGCGATCGGCTTGGCGTCGATCGTGATCACTGGTTTAATGCTAACAAGCGGCTATGCCATGTGTATGGCATTCATCCAAGGGGAAAAAGTTGCTTTGCGGCGTTCGCACCGCACGCCTTTGCGCGGTGCGAACGTCGCGATCACGCGACGGAGAAGACTCGTCTCGCGCCGAAGCGCGAGAACCTAGGCGACGGGACGGCAATCCATCTCGAAGATGGATCCGTTGGCTTCACGGAAGATTCGACGCATGAGCGCAGCAGCAGTTCGATCTGTTGCTCGTAAACGATCAATGGCGTATCGTCCGAATGTGCCAGGTTCGGCGTCAAGATAACCGGCAAATGCTTCCGCAAATCGCTCGCGAGGATGCGTCATTGCATATTGGCTAAAGGGCTCACGTGGCTTGCGTTGACGCCATCCACCACGGATGTGATCAAAACGCGCCGGATCATCTTTACCGGTCAACACGTCACTTCCATACCAGTTTAGGGCATGGTCGAGGGCATGGCCGATTTCATGGATGAGCACATATCTCTGCGGGTTTCGTAGGACGATCATTCGGCGTTTGTGGTTGTAAAAACCCTCAACCATACCATATCCCATTTGGTCCATCTGGACGTGTCCCTTTTTCTCGATTTCTTCAGGGAAATACTCGTCGGGGATAGCGACAAAGGGGACTCCTGGGGAGAGTTCGAGAAAGCTCACCCCATGATCCCAAAGCAACTCTTCGATGCCTGGTCCCATGGCGGCAAGTGCCTCTTGAAGCATAAAGACGATCTTTGCTGATCCGTTTACTCGTTCAAACCAATTCATGTTGTCTTCCTAGAAGGAGTCCACGCATGCCATCTTTCAATAGCGGAAACGTAAACATCGAAATTACGCCTAGCGGCAGCGTACGGGTTGTTCCGGTTGCGGGCGGTCCGGCTATAGAATATAAAGATTTGACTGACATACTGATGGAGCGTCCGCCGTGGCTCAATCAGATAACGTTGCCAGTGCTTACAGCCGGCAATCCGGTTCCTGTCGCGGATTCGGAGAGATTTCTTGGCGGGCGGCCTCATGGGATGTCTCGACATGATTATCGTCGGATGGAACGTAGTTTTCAACGGCATCGGGTTTTCAATGAAGAGTCTCAAGCGATGATTCTCCGCGCTGCAGCATTAACCACTGGGCGGCATATGTCATCCGGCGGCGGGATGATGCTTGCCTTGCCAGGAGCTATCGCTGCTGTAGCGGGACCGCAATTCGCTTTATTAGCCCCATCGGCTGCGGGGATGCCCGTTCTCAAGCAAACATTCGATACGATGACGGAAGCGATGAATTCGGTTCCTCGTCCGATGAGAGACCAAATTGAGCGGAACTTCGCCCCATTGCAAGCGCAATTTGCGACATCGCTTGGAGTTAATAATCCGCAAATCGGAGGGATGGATCGCTGGACGGCGATACGCAATACTGGCCGACCAGGATCACAATCACAAACCATGTTTGATGGAAGGTACATTGGATCGGAGCCCTTGCAAAACGGGATGTTCTTGCACCGATTTGAACTCGCAGCTTCAGGGCAAAACGGGATGGCTACCGTCGCACGAATTATTGGGGAGCACATCGACCCGAGCTTGCATTCCATTTCGGGATCTCGTTCAACAATCGCCCTAAATCCTACTAATACCACAGTGTTGGATGGGAAATTATTAACTGCGATTGAGGCTGAGGCGGTTCGTTATGTTCAGAACACGCAGAGTCAACATCAACGTAGTCTTGCTATTGAAAACACTGCGGGTTTGTCATTGTAAGTACGCGAACGCAGGGAGAATCTTCACGAGACCGGCGATATTGAGCGGTTTCGTGAAGATTCTCGTGCTCGGATCGGGCGGCAGCTTCTTCTACCCCGGCTTGCATCCAGGCCGGCCAAGAAGCAACTTCTGCTTTCACTCGATGGAATTCTTCAGCAAGCCAGCCAGGCTCCATGTTACTCATGCTAAACCTCGAACCAATTGACTACAGCGAGTGTTTCGGCATTTTCGGTCAAGAAATCCTTACGGTATTGATGCCAACCGCGAATGTTGCCTGAGAATTCGCTCGGATTAACTAACGGAGTCGCGACATGCTCCATCGGACTCCAATGTCCGTTTGCTCCGCCGTTTAACAGACGTTCAAAAAGCTCTAGATCCTTAGCAATGTCTCGTACGTTATCATGCGTAAGGTATGAGATGCGAGCACAGCGTGCAACACTAACCTTTTTGAGTGTTTCGATGTCGAGGGTTTGTTCGTCGGGCTGAATGAGTGGCAGATGCCATTCGCCGATAGTTAATGGTGTAGGAATACTTTCGTTGTATGCAGCAAACATTTTCTTTGCAAGGGCTTGAATTTCTGGTTGTGCATCGGCATGAAGACGTTGGCAAAAAAAGTTATTCCACTGGGAGCTCGTAACTAGCATGGTGCAAAACAGAAAAGGTTCCAATAAACGATTAACGAGTTGCTTATGGAGATTAATGTCGCTGGCGATGAGACGTTCTGCACTTTCAATGGCATTAATCCTTGCACGTTGCCATTCGGCGATTGCGAGCGATTTTGCTTCACCGGTAAGCTCAACACGAGCGCTCATACCAGGCTGATTAGCACCCCAAAAGATTGGCATCGCAGGGTTGTCTCGAACAGATGCAATGATCTTTCTGATTGGGATTGCGCGAGAACTTGCGGCGTTTCGTGAAAACACGCGGTGAGTATTAAATTCAGGTAAAACAAATCGGTGAAAGGTAACTTCCATGGTCGTGAGCCGGACGCCGGCAGGGGAGACACTATCGGTAATAATTCGTGCGTTGGTGCTCATGATTTATTCTTTCTGTTAGTACGAGCGCATGCGTTGCGATATCTTCCAACCGACGAAAATGACGCCGACGGCGAAGATGATAGATCCCACGGGACCCAAGGCTTTGAAAATCGGAGCCATCAGATGCCAAATGGCTACGTGCACAAAGCCGGATATTAGCATATGGGCAAACCAACCGCCCGCGCTAGCGTGTGCTAGCATCGGGACGGTAATAGCGAGTGAATTCATGTCGTCTAATCTTTCCTAGGAACATTTTCCAACATAGCCACATTGCTGTAGACATGAGGTACAACCGCCCTGGTTAATGAGTGGCCCGTTGCATTTCGGGCATAAGCCGACACCGGTTAACATGGCCTTCCGACGATCGACAGCTACAGTAACGGCGGGATACTCGGTATGTCCGTTTGTTGCAGGCTTCGTTACGATTGACGGCAAGCCAATGAGATCGAGCATAGGAGATGTTGCAGATTTAGCCTGTGCTTGTTTAAGCGGAGAGGGTTGTGACACGGGTTCTGCAAGTGGCTGAATCAATGCTTCAGAACGGCCTTCGAGTTCGGTCCCAGGTAATGCGAGAGCTAAGGCCTGAGCAATGCCTTGTGAAATCGCATCGGCGCAGGATAGAGTTCCTGCTTTGCCACGATTCTGCATTCTTGAAAGAGGGAGTGGGCATCGCATGCCCGCAAGTTTGTCGACAAATTTCTGAGGATCGGCACCATAGCGCAGACCGACAGACATTGCCACGCCAAGTGCTTCAAGATAGCTCTGCTGACAGGAGCCAGATTTGCCCAGTTTAAAGAATACCTCGAACGGCTTGCCATCCTCATCTTCGTTGAGAGTGACGTAGATCGGTCCGCAACCGACATTCTTCTGGACGGTGCGCCCACGCATAATTTCTGGCCGTGAGCGATAAGGCGACTTGTTTGCGGTTATCGTCATTTCTTCGACGACCGATTTGAGGTTCTCAACTTTGGACGTCAGCTTGCTGACCGCATCGGTGCACGTTGCGTTGATAGCCACGAGGCGAGTATTTTCTGCCTGCAGTGTTTCGATTTTTGAAAGCAGGTTAGTAATGGTTGTTTTGACGGTTACTTCGTCCATAGTAGGGAAACCTCAGAGGATTTGGGCGATGGGACGCAGGTCGGGATATCCGACACGCCGCATGGCTAGGAGTATCCGCTCTAAAAAAGCGGTTTTTGTTTCAGGAATATCGAGCCAATGTTGACTGAAATGGGTTGCGTATTGATCGACGATAGAAGCTATGTTTAGTTCGTCAATTAGACCGGTGATCCAGGGGGCAGACGGCATGAGATAGTACGCTTCAATAGCCGTAGCCCAATTGTCGGCAAGTTTGATTGGAGAAAGTTTTTCGTATCCACGTGGTAGCGCGAATGCGTCCGCGATGACGTCTGATACCTTGCGTTCAATGGCTCGAAAGTCGGAACCAAATGCACTGAAGTGTTTGAGCGGGCGAGGCATGTCGCCCAAAACTGCTTCCGATGCGTCGTGAAGAAGCGCATAGAGATCGAATGTTGGGTTAGAATCTATTGTAGAAACAATATCTGCGACAAGCATTGAATGGTTCGCAACGGACCAGAAGATTCGGGAGTGGCCGGCGAATCGGCATACGTGGCTTAACGCATGTGCGATATCGCTGACTTTGACGTCCTCAACACGGGGATTGAGGACGTCAAAGTATCGGCCCGAAGCAGTCTGAATTGCTGACGGGCTGTTCACAAACTACGCCAGAGCCGCTGCGGCACGGGCGAGAATGGCTGCGAGTTCGTCGACGATTGGTTCTGCAGCGGTCTCGGAAGTCGTCTTGGTTTCAATGTCGGCGTCTTTCGAGAACGTCACGACTTGCTCGGTGCGAGAACCATCACGATAGTACGTGAAGCCTTTACAGCCGAGTTCGTACGCCTTCATGATCGAATGTGCTACGCTGTCACGTGTGTCGTCGTTAGGTGCGTTCACGGTCTTACTCACCGCATTGTCTGTGTTTTTCTGGAATGCCGCGAGCATTTCGATATGTTCGTCGACCGTCACGTCTGCCGTTACGGTGAAGACGTCTTGCCAGAACTGGGGAACTTGTGCGAGGCCCTTGAGCGAACCACGGTTATTTTCGACCGCGGCTAACAGTTCGTCTGAGTAGAAGCCCTCGGCTTTTGCGACTTCCTCGAACAGCGGCAGCACATAATACAAGTGCTGAGCGCGGCCCTCGGCGTCTTTCATCACGTTCTTGGTGTACGCGATACCGAAATATGGTTCGCAACCGAAGCTGCAGCCAGCAATCATCGAGATTGTTCCCGTTGGGGCGATACATGTGTACGCAATGTTCCGGCGTAGGCGTCCACCTTTATATACCGATTTGTTCTTGTGCGGGAATTCGCCGCGTTCGATCGCCAACGTTTCTCCCATGTCTTCCGCGTTAGACTGCACGAAGCCCATAATCTCTTCGGCAAGCGCAATCGCCGAAGACGAACCGTAGGCAATGCGTAGCTTGATGCAGAGATCTGCGAAGCCCATGATACCAAGTCCAAGACGGCGATTTCCGTTAACCATGTCGGTAATTTCTTGAACCGGAAACACGTTCGCGTCGACGACGTTGTCGAGAAATCGGGTCGTCAATTTTACAACGCTTGCTAGCCGAACCCAATCAACACGGGCGTTTACGGTATCGTAAAAATTACCTAAGTTGATTGAACCTAAATTGCAAGCATCGAATGGATGCAAGAAAATTTCGCCGCATGGGTTGCTTGCTTCGATTGGTCCGAGTTCTGGAGCTGCGTTTGCGCCAGGATGATCAAGGAACAAAACACCGGGCTCACCGTTCTGCCAAGCACCTTCGACGATTGCGTCGTAGATATCCATTGCGCGAACAACGCGAACAACTGCTTTGGTTTTCGGATCGCGTAATTTGAAGTTGCTATTTGCTTTAACAGCCTTCATGAATTCGTCGGTGATGCCGATCGAAATATTGAAGTTGTTAAACTGCGTCTGAAGTAGTTCTTGCTTTACGTGGGTAAGTTGCGCGTCGGTGTAGTGCCCTGAGTCCGAGAGGCGGTTATAGACTGCGCGGTTCTCGTTATCGAGCTCTTTTTTGCAGCTCATGAACGAAAAGATATCGGGATGGTCGACCTTGAGGACGCCCATATTTGCGCCACGGCGAACGCCGCCTTGTTTGATGGAGTCCGTTGCCGAGTTGAATACCTTCATGAATGAGATTGGGCCAGAGGCGTCTTTGCCGGTGGATGAGACGAGCGTACCCTGCGAACGAAGCCGTGAAAACGCCATTCCTGTGCCGCCGCCGGCTTTTTGGATAAGCGCCATCGTTTTGATGCTTTCGAAAATTCCATCCATCGAGTCAGGAACTGGAAGCACGAAACACGCCGAAAGCATCGACAGTGGTCGTCCCGCGTTAACGAGGCAAGGGGTATTGGGCATGAAGTCGCGCGCTTGGAGAAGTGCGTAGAATTGGTTTGCTACAGCGTCAATTGTAGCTGCGACGCCCGCAGGACTCTTGTCGGCAGCATATGCCTCTTCAGGCAATGAAATCGCGTAGGCGACGCGCCACAGGAATTCAATAGCGGTCTCTTTGTCGCCGTTTGGCTTCGTGGCGAAATAGCGTTCGTTCAACACGCGCAACGCGTTGGGATCGAACTCTGGCGACGGCAAATTCGCCGGCATCGTTGCGTAAATATCAGTGTTGGTCATGGTTCCTAAGCTTTTGGTGGTGCTCGTCAGAAGTCCGACGATGGTGCTGAACGGGATGGGGATAGGCTTGGAGAATCTCTCCTCATTCTCCTCCTATAATGAGAGAAATCCCGAATGTTGTCGGGGTCGCGCCCGCAAAGGCGCGCGACCACGACACTCGGGACGAGGGTCTACGCTTGCTTCGCTGCGCGCAAAGCGCGCGAAACCGCAGCGCCGATCGCTGCTTTATCGTACGATTCTCCAGATTGTGGTCGACGAGAGGCGGGCATCATCATCTCAGGTCCCTAAGATTAATGGAAGCCACGAAGTCTTGGAGGTAGCGATTATTCAAGAATATCGACCGATGTTGGCTTTTCCAACGCCCGAGCCGTCGTTGGGAAAGCAATTTGATTGGGAGATCAAGTGGGATGGATATCGGTGCGGGCTTGTCGTGCGCGATGGGGTCGTACGATTGTTAAGCCGGCAGGGGAAAAACTTTACCCAATGGTTTCCGGAGCTACAGATATTGGCATCACAGATGGCAGGGTCCGAAGTGCTTGTCGATGGTGAAGTAATTGCAGACGATGGCTCGATTGCGTCGTTCAATGTTTTGCAACGTCATGCGCGGACTAGAGGAAACCGGTCTGTTCATGGGGCCCACATTTCTTTTGTTGCTTTCGATTTGTTGTGGCATGATGGGCAAGATTGGACGGTGCGGCCATTACGGGAGCGACGGTTACAGTTAGAGACGATCTCGCAACAGAATGATCGTCTTTCGGTCTCTCGCGTGTATTCCGATGGCCGCGCACTGCTTGCGGCCGCTTCGGCTCATGGGCTAGAGGGGGTTGTCGGGAAGGACCGTGAAAGTTTCTACCAATTAGGTCGGCGCTCGCGAACTTGGCTGAAAACGAAAATTCCAGGGTCCTGGAAAGGACACAACTGGAGTTAATGTCACAGCACATGAGCGATTATTATTGAGGTTCGGACATTAAAAGAGCCGGCACTTTTTAAGAATGGCGGCTCGTAATAAATAGGAGTTTTTGGTTTCGGATGGTTAAGGGGTGCTATCGGGACCGATCGTGGACTCGATTGGAATGTCGGTGACAGGGATGACGACGAAACTTGTATTCAGGAGGTCTTTGGCCAGAAAACCTTCGGTGGTTTTCGGATATTCGGCGATTAGCCAGTCGACGGTGTCGTTCGCGTCGACGGTCGCGTCCTCGATGTGAAGTTTCACAAAAGCTTTGGCGAGATTGAGGCCGAGAGGAGCAATCCAGGAATCGGCTGGGTACTGAGTTTTTAGGTCCAGTAATGCATCTTCGACGAATGTGAGTTTGTGGTATTGCTTCGCCAAATCGTTGGTAGCGGCTGAGTCGGTGGCATCAATAACGGCAGTAATGTCTTTGATTGCGTTACGCATTCCCAGGACGCTCATTTTGAGTTTACCAAAATACCGGTCAGCTGGGGCAAGAGGCGAGGGTGCTGATACGGCGATGATCGTGGGGGCAGCTTGATTCTCGGCAAGAACCGGTGCTGCGCCGAACAAAGAAAAACAGAACGCCGACAGGAGCGCGAGTCTTTTCATGGAGGGGAGCCTTCTAGAATGGGGATGCGAAGCTCGGTGGCTTCCTATCCAAGTTAGCATATAAGAAAGCAAGCGCACGTACGGCGAAGGTCTAAATTGTAAAGAAAAACCCGCCTATAAAACCAGGCGGGTTTGAATGAAAGAAAAGGGGGATATTAGGCGTGAATTAAGGAGTGTTGGTTTGATTCGAGGTATTTTTCAGCTTCGAGAGCTGCTTTGCATCCAGATCCAGCAGCCGTAATGGCCTGTTTATAGCGAATGTCGTGAACGTCTCCGCCTACGAAAACGCCAGGGATATTGGTCGATACCCCATCAGTTGTTCGGATATATCCTTGGGCGTCTAGCGTGATTTGTCCATTGAAAAGCGTTGTGTTGGGGTCGTGTCCGATCGCGATAAACAGCGCGTCGGTGGCGAGGTGGGAATGCTCTCCGGTGATGAGGTTTTTGAGAGTAAGCGATTGTACGTGGTCAATCCCGACAACTTCGGTAACGATCGTGTCACGAATGACACGAATGTTTGGGTGGGCGAGAACGCGATCAACCATGATCTTACTCGCACGGAAGTTTGCCCCGCGATAGATGATTGTGACGTTTTGACCAAAGCGGGTAAGGAAGATCGCCTCTTCCATAGCCGAGTCGCCACCGCCGACAACTACGATCTGTTTATTGCGGAAGAAAGCTCCGTCGCAGGTCGCACAAGTTGAGACGCCGCGTCCGCGAAGTTGCGTTTCCCCTGGGACGCGAAGCCAACGGGCGCTGGCACCGGTCGCAATGATGACAGAATCGGCAGTGTATTCTTGGTCATCACTCTTTACGCGAAAAGGTCGCTGGGAAAAATCGACGCTTGTTGCATCGACATTGTTGATCGTTGCGCCAAAGCGTTCGGCTTGTTTGCGAAAATTTTCCATTAGGTCCGCGCCCATAATGCCATCTGGAAATCCTGGAAAGTTTTCGACTTCCGTTGTAAGCATCAATTGTCCGCCGTACATATAACCTGCTAAGACAATTGGGGCAAGGTTCGCTCGGGCGGCGTAGATTGCTGCAGTGAGTCCCGCTGGACCAGACCCAATGATGAGAACGTTCGTGTGTTGAGTTGGCATGACGGATAAATGTCCTATAGGCAGGGAGGAATGCAAGAAACGAAGACCGTCTATTACAGTCTTCGTCTTTTTGGCTTCGAGAATTGAGAATGCCATACACATGGCACTTGGGGCTGTTATTCTAGCAGAGTGCTAATCAAGACAATCGAATTATCAAGTTGTAAAATCGTCACAAAGACGAAAGTTTATCGATGCGTCGTTGGGAATGCCACCCGTATGGCACTAACCAACGTTATCATTAGGAATGCTCAATCAACAAGTGAGAATACAAGAGAAAAAGACTGACGACGGGCAAGGATTGGACTTTTGATGGGATATCGGATAGACGGGATCATGCCGGCAAGAGCTTGCCAGAGTGCTGGGTTTAAGCGAATGCGTATTCAAGCGCGAGTAATAACGCGCAGGCGTCAGGAGTCTCTTTCCAGTATCGTTTCCCGTACTGATCGATCGGGACGACGGCGGGATAGGTCGAGGTAAGACATATCGCTTGCCACAAAGAAAGTGTTTTACGACTATCTAGGGCGGTTTTATGAAGTTTGTTCCAAGCTTCAATGTTTGGCCACAAGACCAAGCAGCGGATATCTTCGATGCGATCTTCGCAGCCGGGGTAGTAGTTGACGCGTTTTAGGTTAGCGAGTGCCACCATGAGGCGGTCGATCTCGTTAGCGGTTAACGCAGTATCGCGAGTGCTCATTTCGGAGTATCTCCAAGAAATGAGAAACGGCTTCGCTCAGCGAGCGCGTCCTCATGTCTTGGATTCTACCACGTTAGATTAGGGAAGCAAAACGCAAATCTTTTACAAAAGTGTTTTCTCGTACGTGGTACGCGCGTTGGCGGAAGCGAACGACGAGCGTACCACGACGAGGTAAACGAAAAAAAATCTGCCGCAAGGCAGATTTTTTTGTTTTAAAAAGCAGAAGGGGCCGGAATCCTGCCTACACGGAGAGTCTGGCCGAATTGCCAGATGCATCCCAGGCGCGGAACGCGCGCGTTCGCGTACTGAGCGCGTAGCGCGATGTCCGTGCTACATCACCGCGCAGAAAAAGAAAAGCTCCGTCTTGCGACGGAGCTTTGGCTTGTGGGGGTGATGAGGTCTTTAGAGACCGCCATCCCATTGTGCGTCTTGGTACTTCTTGAGTGCTGCGGACTGGTCACCTTTGGTGCCTTGGGTGGCCCGGGCTTGGCCGAGTCCCTTTTGGACATTTGCTTCGAGATCTGGATTGTTTGCGAAGATTTCCTTGGTAAGTTGCTCTTCCGTTACGAGTTCGCCGTCTTTCATTGGGCGGGCATCGGTAATGGTGAGAGGGGCCACTTGTCCCATTTCGCTCTGACGATAGACCATGGTGAGCATGCTGTTTGCGCGCAAGAAGCTCTTCTGATCCGGCAAAACCATGTCGGTGTCATGAAGGACGATGCGGGGGGTACCATCTTTTTCTGGTTGGAGGCTTTGGATGGTGTATTTACCAGCGAATTCGACGATCGGACCGCTGTAGGTAACGCCGACTTCAGGATCGACCACGACTGGTGCCGTGTGCGGCTCGAAGCCGGTGCTTCCGCGATGCCATTCGGTGAATTTCTGCAGTGCGCGATCGAGGGTGCTTTTGGGAACACGGTCGAGGGCGGCTTTAGAAAGATTTACTACCGATGCGGCTTGTGATGCGACGAGCGAAGCGGCTTGTTCTTGATTAGGGATCCGTTGAAAACCATAGGGGATAAGTTGATCGTGGAGGCGTTCGAGGCCGAACGAACATTTATCGCCTTTACGGAGGTCGCCGGTAGCGCGAGTGCCCATGCCGAGGTCAGCGGCTTGGATGATCACGACTTTAACAGGGCGGCTGACGGTGGTTGGTAGCATCTGAAGGGCAATGTGCGAATTGTCGCGGGTGAATCCAAGCACTTCGAAGGGGAGGTGCTCGCCGGCGCGGGTTGGTTCGGGCGCTCGGAATTTGACGCGCGTGGGGTCGATGCCGCGGCGTACCAATTCGGCCGTTGCGATTTTCTGCGCTTCGGTTTCATTGCTGAGCAGATAGTTTTTGACGCTATCTCGTTGTGCTTTGAGGTTGATTTTTTCTTGCTTGCCGACTTCGATTTGTTCTTTTTTATTCAGGCGTTCGCTACTGGGGTCTGTACCCATTGCCCAGGCAACGTCTGGATTGACTTCACGCTTCGGACCTTGTTCTGGCTGCTGTAGGACGGTATTACCTAGTGCGTCTGTTCCGAGAGTGATGGGGAGACGCAGGTCCTCAACGATTTCTGGTTTTTGCTTTTCGCTATAGCCGGGGTAGGTCATATTGAATCGCTTTGATAGATCGCTGCCGAGTAATTCGCGGGCGATTTTGAGCGCAGCTTCGGATTCGATCGTGTTTTTGATGCTTTTCGCGATCTCATTGAACTGTGCGAGTTGCGCAACATTGTCTTCCGTCACCGGGATATCGTTGAGCATCGTCCGAGCGAGCGAAACCGTCAATTGTTGGCGCGGGGTTTCGAGATTGGAGAGAATGGCGGTATCATGAATGACCCCGACGCCTTTGTCGGTTCGTTGGATGATCCATGAGCTGTTCTGGGTCGCCACTGGCGCAAATACGACTTCGCCTGGGGTGGCAAGTCGCCAATCCTTGAATGTCGCTTCGCCGTTTTCATGGAGTTCGCGGAGGACGACACCGAGCGCAGCGAGTTGTTGTGCTTTCGGATGGAGTTCGGTAATTGGCAGACTGTCGAGAGAGGTTTTGTTGCCCTTCTCCTTCTCTTCGAAGTGGTCGGTTTCTAGTTTCTGGACTTGCGACTTGTCGAAGGCTGCGTTGCTGATACCCTTGGCCATGTTTTCGCGGGCCAATCGGAGGTTGACTTCGTCCCGGGTCTCGCGCTCGCTAGCGGTGAGGCCGAATTCGGCAGCTTTTGCAGTTTCAGCCATGAAACGTTCGGTGGCTGATGTTTTGAGAGCGCCAATTCCGGTTTCGGTGACTTCGACGTCGGGATTCGCCGCCATGAATTTGGCGGTGCGGGCAGCGACTTTTTCGATCCGAGCGCTGTTCAGCGATGCTTCGGTATCTTTTACGATATCGGGATAGGCTTTGGTAACTTCGGCTTGGAGCATTGGACCGAATTTGTCATTGAGCTGAGCAATGATGGCTGATGCCTGGAAGCGATCGATGTCAAGTGGTTTGAATCCTGCGCGGATATCGTCGGTCATGGTATCGCCGAGGATTTCGGCGACGAACGATTTGCCTTGTCCGTCGAATTGATTTGCTCCAGAGGTCATCTTATCGGCAGTAAAGATGGTCGCACACTGGATTGGGGTTGGGAGACTTGCTTCGGCGATAAGACTGTGGATTTCAGCTTCTTTGCCAGGCAACATGGCGATATAGGCGTCAATTTTGGCGAGATACACGACGCCGAGGTCTTGTAGGTTGCCACGTACGTTGACGGCATTGCGATCCATGATGAGCTTCGTCGGTTCCATATGGACGGTGTCTTCGAGTTTTGCAAGTCCCTTCAGAGCGCGAAAGAAGTTCGCCGAATCAGAAAAGACGATCGAGTGGATCGGTTTGGGCTCTTCGTTCGCTTTGCGTCCCACGGTGCTGAGCATGTTTGCTGCTCGGCCGCCCAGTTCGGGATACCATTTGTCGAGCGATTCGGCGAATGTTGCGCCGATAGGAAATGCTTTGAGTGCCGCCATTTCGTTGAGGCGGGCAAGGAAATTGCTTCCCATGATCGGAGAGCTGAATACGAAGGCATTGGTTGCCTCATCGTATTGAGCGCCGCCCTTGAGCAGGGCTGTGTGCAAGGCGCGGGTTAATGGCGTGCCCAAAAGCGCGTTGCGTTCCTCGTCGACTTGGACAAGTGGACCTTCCGTGTAGTTAAGCACGTCGTAACTCCCATTAGGCTGTTTAGGCCGTAAATCTGTGGTGATGGGGATATATTCCCTCGCGGTTTACATAATCTCCTCCCATTTATGGGGAGAAATTTTTAGAACCGGTTTTTGGGTGATTTTGGACGGGAAGATTTTATTCGGGTTGAGGAGATGTGTATTGCATATCGGCTATTTGCTGAGGACAAATGAGGGGCAGACGACGAAAAAGGGAACCAAGTATTACCTTGGCCCCCTTCGTCTCTCACCACCACAGTGAAGACTGTTGCGAAGCGTACCTCGCTAAATTTTGTTCCGGCTCACCGCCGCACCATAGGGGCGGTGAGACCGGAACGTCTCTTTCCCCCGCTTGCCTAAACGATCCCGCGCCTCAGTAGGCGCGGCGTTGAGATGCGCGCAAGGCGCGCAGCTCGATCACAATCTTGGCAGCATGCTCGCGCTCGATTTTCTCTTCCAGACGCTCAGTGCATTTTTTGCACCAGTAAAGGGAGATGCCGTTCACCTCATCTTCCGAGAATGAAGGCTCAGGATCGATCGACTCAGGAAAGGTCGATAGACCTTTTCCGCAACCTTCGCAAAGGACGCGATTTCGATTGCCGCCGGGGTGAAATATCGCCTTTCGTGGCTTTGTCCATTCCCAGAGGGGCAGTTTTTCGAGGACGATTGGAGTTTGTTCGCGGGAGGTAAGGCGCGGTTTGGTCGTTTTGGGGCGCGTCTCCCCAGGTGGAGTTGCGGCCGTAGATAGGTTGTCGAGGCTCATAAGAGTAGTATATCCCTATTAATTCGTAAAAGGAAAGAGAGGACAGGTATATTTATTCGAGAATAGGGGGAAGTGTGGCATACAGTAACCGAGGCTTCCGTTGTGCATGGTGCACCGGGTGGTACGATGACGGTCCCCCGCTCATTACCGTTACAGGTGGTAATTGTGCGGATGAGGAGCTATGCTCCGATGAATGTGGCTATGATGCCGGCTGGAGCAAAGCCGTCGTTTATCGCTGGGAAGCCGAGGCCCGGGACGGGACTCGCTTCATCTACTATATCCGCCCAGATTATGTCGCGCGGTTGGTCAGCTAGGCCGCTTTATCTATCGGGCCTGGCATGCTTTCATGTAAGCCCGTTGCGATTTTCACAGGGTATTCGATGAGTCGCAGCATTGCTGCTGAAACGCTCGCTCGAACCTCTGCGGTAAATCTTCCGTCCGCTGGCCAGATGTTTTCGGCTCTCGCCCATGGCTCAAAATCCGGAACGGCGGTGGCGCCGCGGGCGTGTAAGACTACGAAAAGAGCCTTCAGCGCTTTCTTGTTTCCGGTCAAGAGTTCGTCTCGATCCATGCCGTCGAGTTGAACGATTGGTCCTCGATCGAGCAGAGTTCCGATGCCGCTTGAGGAATCGGATGGGGTCTTGATTGGTGTTACGGTCGCCAAGGCTTCAATAGGCGGGCTGGTTGCGACAACGACTACTGGTACTTCCTGGACGGCGGTTGTCGTGATCGCTTTTGCTACTGCGGTGCGCAGAAACGTAAGTACTGCGTTGTGGTCGACAGCATCCCGAGATTTAGGACTGGGAAGTCCGAGGGTTGTGAAACCTTGGCTGATTCTCGGTACGAGATCGGCGAGAATCAATTGCAGATGCTCGATAGTCAGGAGATTGTTGGCAGCTAGAACTTCTGGTACTTTTGATGGCGTAGGTGGTGCGACAAAGGTTGCCGCGTATCTTGTTTCTAAGTCTGTGTGTGCATCTCGGAGGAGGCGGAGTTCTTCGGTGATTGCTGCTTGTTCAGATTCGCGCAAAGCCAATGCGGCGGCATTCGCGTCAGATTGTTCGGACGAGAGAACACGTGTATAGACTTTGTATCCATCTGGTTCGCGAACGAGGCTAATCGTAGCGTTTCCGTCTGTATCGAAAGCGGTATCGGTTGCAGTTGCTACCTTCTTTTGGCCGTCGTGATCGACGAACAAGATGTTGGTAATGGTGCGTGACATGTTAGTCTGGTTGTCGGGCATTACAAAGGTCCTTTATGCAACGAACTGAAGCTGATTCGCATCAGCAGCAGCATCTTCGAGTGTTTTGTTGACGGGGCGCTTGCCGCCAAAGGCGTCTTCGCACCAGGCGCGATGATAGCACCAGCTGCAATTCATTGGGTTATCGCTAATACCGATGAGCCCGGCACGCAATTTGAGCGTCTGAACTCGGGCGGCATTGTAAAGACGACGGATGTCGTCTTCGACGCGGATGTCGTCGATGGTGGTAATCTGCATCTGTTTTGTCGTGACGATGTTGATAAATCCGACGTCACGGATCATTTCTGAGCCGAATACGAGACCTTCACCGATCGAATAGGCAGTTAGTCCGATGTTGCGCTGTAGATCGATGATGTCTTTCATTTTGCCGGACGTCTTGTAGTCAATGACTCGTTTGATGGACGAGGTAGCGTCTTTTCGATAGGCGATAAGGTCGGTGAAGCACAAGATTGGAAGTGTTATGCCGTCAGCCCATTCGATGAAATATCCTTGTTCAAGTCGGACCGGCTGGTATTCATTGAGGGTAGGGACAAGGAGACGTGCGGATTGCTCGACGCGCCATTTCAGGAGATCGTTGGTTTTGAGAAATTTAGCATCCGTTCCAACGTAGACGTTCATGCCTGCGTCGTATGTTGCACTCTTGTACCAAACGGCGTTCTTCCAGTCGAATCCAGGGTCGTTTGCGATGTCTTCGTCGATGGTATTGCACGCTTCTTGCATTGCTCCGTCGAAGAGTTCGTTTGCGGGGCGTCCAGCCATGACCATCTCATGGTAGGCTTCGGCGAAACGATGAGTGCCGGTCCCAAGCATCAATACGGGTTTGCCGGGCTCGCGTCGGCCCTTGGCGTATTGTGCGTAATAGGCAGCTTCACAGCGTGAAAATGACGAAACCTGACTGGGGCTAAGGTAGGGTACGTTGACCTTGGGTCGTTTGCCGTCAGTTGGTCGGGGTAAGGCGGTGACGTTTTTGATAAGTGAGTAGGACATAGTTCATTTCTAACACGGTGCTGTGCCATATGGGTGGCGTTTTGAATTTGGTTCTTCGTATGGGGAGAGGTTTCCCTGTCCTCATTGAGAATACATGTTGGGGTGAGGCCCAAAGACGACTTTAAAAAGGCCGGTTACTACCTAGACCCGGAGACGATCAAGAATATTGATGATTTGCGTGCAGATCACTCGGTTTCAAAGTCGTCTGCCATTAGTGTTGCTGTCGACAATTTCAAGAATTTGTCGTATCGGAGACGCCAACAGTTGGTCGATGCGTTCGGGGCGTCACTTAGAAGGAAAACAGGACCAGGTAAAGATTCTGAGCCTAGCTCGTCTTCCGAGGACGATTCTGAGCCCAATTCCTGATCTCGTGGGCAGCTCGGTCACCGGCGATCGCCAGATCGTGGGGTCCTGGACCAGCAGGGTCTACTTCTCCTGGTCGAGCGTCAGGGTTGGATTGAGCCCAGCGTTCGAGCATTACGGCACGTAACGTTTCACCGAACCATGTTGGCCAAAGTGGATCCCGATCCCAGGGCTGATGGATTTCCCAATCTTTGGCTGGTCGTGGGTCAAGTTCGACATCACAGAATTTGAACTCGGCTATCGCCCGCGCTCTATTGATTTCTGCGGTAGAGATCGGAGCGTCCGACTCCTCGGGTGGGCGTTGACGAATAATAATGCCCAGCGCTGCTCGGTATGCTTGCTTTAGAGAATCCTTGGTCGCACGTGGTTTTTGCTTTGGAGCTGCCATCCCGGGAGTCCAAGGATAGAGATCGCGCATTTTCATGTCGAGAGCTTTGATGATATCCGTTGCACTGCAGCCGGCAAAGCATTTGAGGAGCACACGACCATCGCGACCCTCTTTTATTGAGAGGGATGGTTCGCTTTTGTCGGAGTGAGCGGGACAGTATCCGAGCGCGTATCCTTGTTTGGTTTGAGCGATTTTAACACGCAGTAAAAATCGGCTATAGGGACTTTCCGTCACGATGTCTATCCTTGCGGGAGGCCGGGGTCCGGTGCGCCCGCCGAGGGCGCGCACCGGACAATCGGCTCTACGCAGGTTTCTCCCCACGAAGTCCGTCTTCCCCTACGCCCGAGCGTATGCGAGGGATGAGGAGAGGTTTCGCGAACTTAATCAGGAGAGTAGGAGTATTATGGTTCCCAATTTTGCTGCGCTGGCCCGTGCCACACATTTTCAGGCACCTGATACCAAGCGAGGCTTGGCACTGATTGGCTATTGGCGGGCAAGTCTCGTGTCACGGCAGTATGCGGCAGTTCGCCCACCAGTGGATTTCAATCCGTCTTCTGTTGGAGTGCGAGCGGAAGGTGGGGATGTATCTGGGAATTATTGGCAATGCCTGACGATCGATGCGTTTCGTTCGGGAATTCCTCCGGAAGATTTTGCGAGGGCAGTGTTTGCGCGATCAGATGCGCGAATTGACGCTCTGAATCAAAAACGTGCGGCGATGAAGCCGCCTCGTGTTCCACTTGAATACCCAAACGAGTTCGCCTCAGAGTGTTCTCCGTTTTCTGTTAGTGGTCGAGTTGTTGGTCGCAATGCGGTTCGTGAGATGCCAGTGTTTGCTTCGGTTATCGTGGTTCGAGAGACGCGCTCTGGACCATATCGGCTGTGTCCTGGTATAGCCCAAGATGGTCCTCCATCGGTATGGTTGTCACGAAGGCATTTTTCCGACAGTGCGTACGGCTCACGAACGGTCCGTTTTGGAACTTTTGGTGACTATTTAGATTTTGTTGATCGTGCTGCGTGGCTTGTAGCGGGTTGGTCAGATCTTATCGGATTTCTTGATGGTTCTTGGATCGCTGCGTCTGGTGTTGATTGGTCCGTTTGGTTACAACGGGTAGAATCCGTTGATGTCGGTTTAGGCAATGGTTGGATTCGCGAAGGTTTGAGCGATGGCTCTTCGGCGGGCTTGATTCGACAATTTGATGATTTGCGTGAGTGGGTGGCGATGGGGAACCCCGCTCAAACATTTCTCGAATTTTGTTCTGGTAGTTCGGATACCCTACTCGATGGCACCGCTGGTCGAGCGGGATGGTTGCTGGGTCACGTCGGGGGCACTGCGCTCGCGCGCTCACAGCGCGATTGCGCGAGCGCAGCAAGTCTGCTGCCGGCGGGAAAGGTGTTGGCGGTCAATGGGCCTCCCGGCACGGGGAAAACCACTCTCTTGCGTAGCGTTCTTGCGGACTTAGTGGTTCGATCTGCGCTTGAAGGTCGGGAACCGCCGCTGGTACTAGCCACGGCAGCGACCAACCAAGCGGTAACAAACATTATTGACGCATTTGGGCGAGGTATCGCCGACGAGGGTAGGGCTTTTGGCATCTATGGTCAGCGGTGGATTCCCGACCTGACCTCATATGGTGCATACGTTCGAGCTGCAACGCGATCGCCGCGAGATGACTGGTCCGGCCAAGTTGTGGTCTTCGATCCCATCAGTGCCGCGGCAGTGCTTTCTGGGTCTTCGATTCCTTCGCACTCAGTACTCGAAGCGGCGCGAAATGCGATGGCGCGTAGTCGGCAGTCGGGTGAATTCAATTTTCGGGATCTCGTCTTACGTGCAATTCATGATGATTTTGAGGGTTTCTGGACAACGTGTGCGTCTAAGGCAATGAATCAAAACTTCGCTAGTCGGTCGGATGCACAAAAGGCACTAAAAATTCAGTTGAAAGAGTGTGTGGCCGCTATTAACGCTGCGGAGCTTCTTATTGAGGATTTTGGCAATAGGTTAGATCAGTCATCTGTCGCACGTGCGTCGCTGCGGTCGGATTTATACGCGCTCGTTCATGGTAATGATCTTTCTCAGGTTACGGCGTTTCGTGAAATTGAAAAAGTTGCTCAGGATGCGGATGGCGATTTTATTCGTACCATGCGTGGTCTTGTCGATTTGTCAATGCGGCGCTTCGCGTTTCAGCTTGCGGCTCGGTGGTGGGAGGGCGAATTCATTCGGCGTGCATGTCGGTTTCGCGAACATGCTGATCGTATCGAACTTTGGCGTATTGCCGCGTGCGTTACCCCGTGTATCGTTGGCACACCGGACCGTTTTGCCAATGTGTTTACTCGTTGGACACGAGCTGGAGCGAAGGTGATGTGGGGCGAGGCTGACCTTATTGTTGTGGACGAAGCGGGGCAAGCCTCGTGCGATCGGTCTGCAGCAGTATTTGGCTATGCGGAGCGAGCTTTGGTGGTTGGCGATGTGCTCCAAATTTCTCCTGTCGAAGGAGAGGATGCTCCCATGTGGGGGCCGACTTTAGCTCGGCGCAATAACGTATTTGATGAAGATGCCATTGATCGAGGTCTTTTGATTGGGCTAGCACCCGAATCAATGAGTTTGGTCAGCTTTGGTAATCCGCACAGTATTGAGGGAAGTGTCATGCGGGCGGCGTCCGCGGCGTCGTGGTGTCATTCAGTCAATGAAGTCGCATCGCTAGGCAAAGGGGTGTGGTTGCTAGATCATTTCCGGTGTCGTCCACGAATTATTGAATATTCAAATAGAGGCTGGTACCACGGCGCTCTAAGTGCACGGCGCCAAAATTCGGCTTTTCCTTATCCTGAATTTGGCCATGTGGATATTCGTGATGATAACGCATCGGCGACTTCACGCGCAAATTTGAGTGAAGCTCGGGCTGCTATAGCATGGATGCAACGAGAACGTACTCGGATTCTTCTTACAACCGGTTGTGATAATCTTGAAAGTGCAATAGCAATTGTGACTCCATTTCGCGATCAAGCTATTGCGACAAATCGCTTACTGAAAACATCTATGGGTACAGAAGGTGAGCGTATTACTTGTGGAACGCTACATTCATTACAAGGTGCCGAGCGACCAATCATTATTATGTTGACGGCGTATTCGGGAGCGTATTTTTTAGGAGATCATGCGATTACGCATTTTTTGGATCGGCAGAGCACGCTGCTCAATGTGGCGGTATCACGAGCGCGTGACGCATTTCTTGTGTTTGGCGATCGACGGGTATTTGATCGCGCTTGTGAAGGCGGCCCGACCGCCGCACTCGGTTCGTATTTGAAGGGGATGAGATGATTTCGTTAGGATATAATCGACTTTTTTTAGAAGGTTTTTTGGATTCATTTTGTTCAACGAGTGATGGTGTGGTCTTTGATCTTCGTATTGGGATGCCGAAACATAGGTTTGAGGTAATTCAGTGCATTTCGGGGAATGTCTACGCTAAAATCATTCTATTAGGAAGGATCGGAGATCGGGTCTTGGTTCGTGGCTCATTACGGACGAATCCGGTCCGTATTCATGTTGAAGAGGTTGTTGTTCTTGGTTTGTCTGCTGTTCCTGAAATTTTGGTTGATTCAGTCGTTTTGGTTGATGATCTGCCCATTGTCGTTGAGCGGACAAAGTCTATTCAAGAGCATGCTGTCGATCGGCACGAGCGTAAGCTCGCGAGTGGGCGTGTTGTCTGGGTCAAGTCGTACACCCGTGGGGGAAAGCACAAACTCAAAGTATAGTCATTGTTAGACCGAAGTGGGGTGCGCCAGTCCAAACCCCGGTCTCTGTGACAATTCGTTCTAGTGTAGCTCGTCATACGGATTGACGAATATAAAGAATAAGTGTATGCTCTACGCATGCGCGTCGCTCCTGCAATTAAATTAAACGACGAAGAGCGTAAGAGGCTTCGAACCGTCGCGCGG
>Ga0182016_10000778_pt1 | contig 39547 bp, 34 predicted proteins | sample 712S2MmetaG_FD_120491 | JGI IMG/M metagenome (GOLD analysis project Ga0182016, IMG submission 120491) | Permafrost microbial communities from Stordalen Mire, Sweden - 712S2M metaG | ecosystem: Environmental > Terrestrial > Soil > Wetlands > Permafrost | place: Sweden: Stordalen | collected...
CGCGGTTGAAAGCCGTTCAGATGGACGATGGCTTGATGATTTCTCATGGTTAACTGTAAAGCGCCGCCCGCCGGCAAATCCGACAATAAATCAAAAAATCTTCGGTTAGGATGGGAAATCCGAGGGTGGGGACGGAATCCGGGCCGGGCTGAAGCCGTTTGCATGACCCGCGCTCCGTCAGATTCGGAGGCCACCCAGATGGAGTTTTAACAGGCCCACTTCCAGCGCCAGCGCTTCCTGCACATTCGTATGCAGCAGGCGTTGCGTCTGTTCCAGGGTTTGCAAATTGTCCAACGCCTGGCGCGGTGTGATTTTTTTGGCGACGGATTCCGCGCCGGCCAGTTGCGGGAAATTCAGCAGTTCACCGCCGACGGCCAGGGTGTGCAGCCAGACATCCCGGAGCCACCATTGCACGAGCAAAAGCAGGTCCGCGCGTTGCCGGCGGTATTCCGCCTCGATGGCCGCCGCCAGTTCGTCCTCCCATCGTTCGCGCAAATCCTTTTCCACGTCGTCATGGCGCTGCAGCGGCGAACGCGCCGTGAGCGCTTCGTCCACCTGCGCGCGAATTTCGCCAAGTTTTTGGAGCAGGACGTCGAGCAGACGGTAGCGGCCCATCAGGCTCTTTTGTTCGGCCGCCGCCAGGGCGCCGAACCGGGCCAGCCATTCCGCCTGCGCGTCATCGAGCATCCGGGCTCCTTCGGCGGAGAAATTGAGGCGCAGGCAGCGCGACAAAATCGTCTCCAAAATCCGCTGCGGTTCGGTGGAGAGCAGAATCAACACGGTTCTGGCGGGCGGCTCTTCGAGCGTTTTCAGAAAGGCGTTCGCTGCCTGCGTGTTTAAGCGGTCCGCGGCGGCGATGATGGCGACCTTGTATCCGGCCTCGGTCGGTTTGAGTTGAATTTCGCGCATCAACTCGCGCATTTGCTCCACGGTAACGACCCGCGACCTGGATTCCGGCCGGGCCCAATGCACGTCCGGATACGATTCATTGTCAATTTTCCGGCAGCTCAAACATTCGTCGCAACAATCGGTCGTGACGCCGCCGGTTTTGACCGGCTGCAGGCAATTCAACGTCTTGGCCAGGGTGCGGGCGAGCGTTTCGAGTTCCTCCAGTTGGTGACCGGTGAAGAGGTAGGCATGGCCGAGCCGTCCGCGGGCGAGCGAGCGTTGAAGCAATTGCACGCCCTGCGTTTGCCTGGGGAAATTTTTAAACGCCATGCTGCCGGATTTATTGGCTGAGTTTGGGGTCACCCGCAAGTCCCTTTGGGAGATCATTGCGATTGACGATCCAGGGATCGTTCAGCATTTCGGTGACGTTCGTGTTTCGGGCCAGGCTCCATTTTGCGTTCCAGCTCATGAAGAACACGGTTTGCGGGAAATTGGTCTGCACCCCATGAAGGAACCGGAGGTAATCATAATCGCCCGGCGGATTTTCCGGCCCCTGCGGTCCGTATTCCGTAAAACCAAACGGTTTGGGCAGCTGGGCGACCTCGGCGTATCCCAGAATGTGGTTGGTGTCCACCAAATCGGTGTAGGCGTCGAGACCGGCCAGATCCACATAACGGTCGCCGGGATAATATACCACCGTGTTGGTCCCGTAATTCGGGGCATAGACCCACAGCAAATTGTTCAGGTGTTTGGTCCTGGTGAAATAAACAAACATCTGGCGCCAGAGTTGTTTGAACGTCTCCGGGTCCTTGCCGTCCCACCAGAACCAGTTTCCGTTCATTTCATGGAACGGCCGCCACAAAACCACCACGCCGCGGTTTTGGAGTTCCTGCAGGCCTGTCGCCACCTGGTCGAGTTCCTGCATCCAGCGGGCGTGCGCTTCCGTGCCGGGTGCCAGCAGGGTGTTGAGGTCAACGTCCCGGTCCCGCAACCCGCTAAACGCGTCGTTGGTTGCCCGGGCGGGGTTGTAAAGATGCGTACTGATGGTCACCAATCCGCCGGCCTCCCAATACTCGATGGCCGCACGGTTTGGCGTTTCTGTGTTGATGCCCCCGCCACCGGCGTAGTCCACGCCCAGGATGGCCGGCCAATGCCCGGTCTGGTAGTGAACATTGGCCAGCAGGTTCAGATTCGCCGTGTCTCCAAAATTGGAAAACTGGCCGGACAACAGACGTTTATCCGGTTTTGTTTCGAGGCTTTGGATGTACTTGAGAACCGTCCTGGTCCGGAGATTGGAATGGGAATTGGCCGGGTCCAGCGGCGTGCGACAACCGGAAACCAGCATTCCGGCGAGCAACAGGCAACAAATGTTCTTCATAGTAGTTTTTGCCAAAGTCAGAAATGAGCGCAAACGATGCCTCGGAAAAGGCGCTGAAACCAGACAAAAAACATCACCTTCCCGAATGCTCGCTCTGGTCAGGTAATTGCGTCCGGTGAAAATCTGGCGCAAAAATCTTTCAGCGCCACCGACAGTGTTGATTTCAAAACCGACTCCGGCAGCAGAAATGGCTTTTCGGTGATGGTGATTTCGGCGTTTCCCGTCGTCAACACGAAGCTCCCGGCCAGTTTCCCCATGAAATTACCGGTAAAATTGCCACGGAGGTCACCATTCGGTTCAAAGGCATAATGGCCGGTTACCTTGGGCTGCTCCGGATTGGGATGGCAGAAGTTGCCGGCCAGTTCGTCGCCGTTGATCTGGACGTCATGCTGTCTGGCCAACGCTTGAAGTTCGGGAAAGGTTGGGGGCTTTCCCAGTTGCTGGGTCACGCTGAAGGGCATCTTGCCAGGCAGGATGCCAAAGGTTACGAACCCAAACAACAAAAGTTAAAGGCGGTGCACCCGGTGCGAAGGTTGTTTTCCGCCTTCCGCCTTCAGCGTTTGTCAGGATTCCCATCCCTCCGGCGGCCAGGCTGGCTTGCTTGGAATCGGGAAGAACGCAGGGTGGCCTCAAGCTGGCGAAGGTCTTTGGGCAATTCTGCCGTCCAGGTCATGCGCCGTCCCGGTTGTTCCGGATGTTCGAGGCTGAGGACTTCGGCATGTAACGCTTGACGTGGAAAATCAATGGTCGCATCGCCGTGGTTGGGTCCGCGACAGGCCGGGTTGTAGGTGCGGTCGCCAATCAGAGGATGTCCGGCATGGGCTGCCTGGGCGCGGATTTGATGTTTTCGGCCGGTCTCCAGCCGGAGCCGCAGTTTGGTGACGAAACCTTTGCCGCCGTCGAGCGGATACTCCGTGATGACTTCGTAATGGGTGATGGCCTCGCGGACTTCGGCGCCCGGATCCGGGTGTTGCGTTTCCGAAAGCACATGCTGGCGCAGTTCGTCCCGGCTCAATTGCAGCCGTTGCCGCCAGGTGCCGGCGGGCGGGTGCGGACGCCCTTCCACGTAGGCCACATATTCCCGCTTCATGGAGTGCACCTTTAGTTGCTCAATCAAGTGATGCCGCGCGGCGGGGCTGGTGGCCAGGCAAAAAACGCCGCTGGTGTATTGGTCGAGGCGATGAACCGGCAAAGGTTGCAGCCGGCGATAAACGGCGGGCAATGACTTGCCGGCGACGCCGCGGTCCCGGGCCTTCAGTCTTCCAGCCAGGAAATCGGCGAGGATGCTGAGCGCGGAGAGATCGCAATTCGCCGCCGGCACGGAGATGAGGCCAGGCCCCTTGTTAACGATGGCCAGGGCGGAATCCAGGTAAAGCAAGGAAACGCGCGGATGAATCTGCCAGCCGGAACCGCACGCCAGGGTGGTGGTCTGACGATCGCGCAGTTCCAGGTCATCGCCCGGGTCCGGGATGGCCTGATGAGGTTTGCGGATGATGACGCCGTTGACGCTGACCCGTCCCGCCAATATCCATTGTTTGGCGCGGGTCTTCGGCGTCTGGGGATGCTTCCGCAGCAACCAATCCAACACGGGGCTGACCTGGGGCGTATTCATGGGGTGATGCCGGGTAAAATTTTACGCCGGCTGCTGCTGCGTCAGGCAGTGCAGCGAGCCGAAACCGAGCACGAGGTCAACCGCATGGATGCCCACCACCGGACGGTCCTGGAACAATTCGCCCAGCGTGCCGAGCGCCACCCGGTCGTTCGGATCGTTGAACGTGGGGACGATGACGCCGGCGTTGCAAATATAAAAATTTGCGTAGCTCGCGGGCAGGCGATAGCCGTCATAAAAAATTGGCGCGGGCATGGGCAGCGGCACCACTTCGGGTTTTGAGCCGTCTTCGAGCCGGAATTCCCGCACACGTTCCCAGTTTTCGGCAAGCGGCCGGTAATTGATGTCGCGCCGGTTGGTTTCCCGGATGAGCACGAGCGTTTTGGAATTTACGAAGCGGCAGATGTCGTCAATGTGCCCGTGCGTGTCGTCACCGACCGGTCCGTTGAGCAGCCAGAGGATGTTTTTGACGCCGAGATGGTTTCTGAACGTCTCGTCGTATTGCGCCTTGGTCAGGCCGGGATTCCGCACCTGGATTTTCGGGTGCAGATAGCATTCCTCGGTGGTGAGCAATGTGCCGCGACCGTTGACTTCGATGCCGCCGCCTTCGATGACAAAATTTCTTCCGTTGAACTGCGCGTTGAACAGCGGTTGCTTCAACCGCCGGGCGGCTGTCTCCGGGACACGGGTGTCCTTTTTCCAGTCATCATATTTCGCCCAGGCGTTGAAGTGGAAATGCACGATCGCGGTTTCTGATTTTGGACTTTGGCCTTTGGACTTTGACCTCCGCTTCACGAAGATCGGTCCGCTGTCGCGGGTCCAGCCGCGATTGGTCGGGTGCACGATAAATTCGACCTGGTTCAGATCGCAGCCGGCGCGTTTCAAATAGCTGGCGGCCAGTTTTTGTTCGGCGGGGTTCCGGACCAGCAGCCGCACGATTTCGCCCGGTGAAATTTTTCGCACCATCTCGCCATAAACCCAGCGGATGGTGTCGAGTTTGTCCGGCCAATCGGTTTCATTGTGCGGCCAGCCGAGCCAGGTGGCTTCATGCCTTTCCCATTCCGCCGGCATCGCATATCCGATTCCGGCAGCGGCTGATGAGTTCGCAGATTGCGGGTTCGCCATAATAGCGCACAGAGCATAACCGTTCCGTTGTGCCGGGGAAATCTCGAAACGAAGCCCATTTACCGGGGAAATAACGTCCAGTCTGGAATTACTCAACTCTTCAACCATTACTATCGGCCACGTTTTGGATTAGTTCAAATAAAAAATGTTTAAAAAAGTGAAGGTGGTTTGATGAAAAATCCCGCGAAATGGACGAAGCTGAACTAGGAACAGCGATTGCTAACAACGTTCTCACGCTTATGAAGATGAGACTAAATCGAACCAAAAGTTGGACGGCTGTGGCCCGCACGATTTTCGTGGGGTTGTTGGTGTTTCCGTTTGCGTATCCTGTCATTTTTCAAACCCCGGTCCAGGCTTCCGAGCTGGTGGTCATCCGGCTGCCGGCCGGCGTGACGGGCGCCGTGATCCAACGGGCCTTGGACGCCCTGCCGGAGCGTGGCGGCGAAGTGGTGTTGGCACCCGGGGCTTTTGAGATTCGTCAGCCGATTGTGTTGCAGCGTGACCATCAAGTGTTGCGTGGCTCCGGGAGGACAACGGTTCTCCGGTTGGCGGATGGGGCCGATTGCCCGGTCATCATCATGGGGGAGCCGGTCAATAGTCCCGGACAAACCGTCCGTTACCTGCGCGTCAGCGGTCTTTCCATCGATGGAAATCGCGCTCACCAGGATCGTGAACTCTGGCGGTTGAACGGAGAAGGCTCGGAGATCCACAATAACGGAATCACGGTGCAGGGTGTGAGCGATTCAACGGTGGAAGAGGTGACCTGTGCGCGTTGCCGTTCGGGGGGCCTGGTAACCACGCTGGGGGTGCGGCGGTTGACGGTGCGGGATTTGACCGCGTTCGACAATGAGTTCGACGGCCTCGCCTGCTATCGTACGGAGGACTGCCTGTTCACCGAACTTTATCTCCATGACAATCCCGGGGCCGGCATATCACTTGACCTGGCTTTCAACCACAATGTCGTCAGCAACGCAGTGCTGGTGGCCAACGACCTCGGCATCTTCATGCGGGCCAGTTGCAACGATCATTTTTCCAACATTTCCATCCACAACAGCCGCCACTACGGAGTTTTCATGGCGCATACCGAACGGCAAACCTTGCGGGGCTGGCAGCCGACCCCCCGGACCGAATGCGTGCACAACGCCTTCACCAACCTGATTGCCAGCAATTGCGGCAGCGCCGCCTTCCGGGTCAACAACACCACCTGCACCAATAATGTCATCATCGGCGCCCAATTCCATGATGACCTCCACGGCGGACTTTCACTGGCCCGGCCGGATCTCGTGACCGTGCAATAGCTGGCTGCTTCCAGCCATTCCAACCCCGTCCGGCTTCCGCTCTTCCCGCGGTGTGCCGGAGTTGGACGCAATTAAAGTTTGTCATCGGCGCCAGGGTTTGTATCGTAGGCGGCACAAAATTTATCTGAATTATGGCAAGAACTGAACGCGCCCACGTCCGCTCCCGGGAAGACATCTCCGAAATGCCGGAATGGCTGAAGGAAAAGGAATGCCCGCACAAAAAGAAATACATGGCGGGCAAACGCATCCACCCCAAGAACCTGAACGGCCGCGAAAAACTCACCTACATCATTGACGAGGTGTTCCTCGCCTATAATTCCGCCCGGCTCAAGGAAGCCTGCCAGCTTTTCGCCGAGCGCATGCTGGCCCCCGATGTGACCATCGGCATGAGCATTTCCGGCGCGCTCACCCCCGCTGGCCTCGGCTGTTCCAGCATCATTCCCCTCATCAAGGCGGGCTTCGTGGATTGGATCGTCTCCACCGGCGCCAACCTGTATCACGATCTCCACTTCGCGCTGAATTATCCGGTGCACAGCGGCAGCTTCAAATTCGACGACACCGACCTGCGCGACAACGACCTCGTCCGGATCTATGACGTCGTCATTCCTTATTCCGACGGCCTGATGGCCACGGACGATTTGCTGCGCGAAATGTTCTGCCAGCCGGAATTTCAAAAGGAAATGGGCACTGCGGAACTGCACCATCTCATCGGCAAATACGCCGCCGAGTGGGAGCGCAAGAACGGCCTGAAGGACGTTTCCGTCATGGCCGCCGCCTATCGCGCCGGCGTGCCGTGCTACACCAGCTCGCCCGGCGATTCAACCATCGGCATGAACGTCGCGGGGGTCGAACTGCGCGGCAGCAAACTTCGCATGAACCCGTCCATCGACGTGAATGAGACCACGGGCATTGTCCTCGCCGCCAAACGTGCGGGCGGACGCAGCGGCGTGGTCCTCTGGGGCGGTGGCAGTCCGAAAAATTTCACGCTCCAGACCGAGCCGCAAATCCAGGAGGTGCTCCGCATCAAGGAATTCGGCCAGGACTTTTTCATCCAGGTCACCGACGCGCGGCCCGACACCGGCGGTCTTTCCGGCGCCACGCCGAGCGAGGCCGTGAGCTGGGGCAAGGTGGACCCGACCAAGCTGCCCGACGCCGTGGTCTGTTACACGGACACCACCATTGCGATGCCGCTGTTGACGCATTACGCGCTGGCGAAGCACAAGCCGCGCAAGCTGAAACGTCTTTACGATCAGCTCCCAAAAATCATGAAGGCCCTGACGAAGGAATATTTCCTGCACAACAAGGTAAAGATGATTGACGGCAGCCAGCCGGTGCTGGACTAAAACGGATTCAGCTGTCTCTCTGCTGGAGGGCCGGGATGATCCCGGCCCGTTTTTTCTTGTCTCGCTGAAGCAAACCCATTAAAGCCGCGTCTGCCGATTACGTTTATGACCAAGAAACAGCTCCAGTCGCTTGCGAAGCAGCACGGAACGCCGCTGGTCATCATTGACCACGACATCCTCCGCAAAAATTACGCCGAATTCCGCCGGCACCTGCCCAAGGTGCAATGCTATTTCGCCGTCAAGGCCAACGCCGAGCCGGCCATCATCCGCACCTTCTACAAGGTGGGGGCCAGCTTCGACGTCGCGTCGCTGCCGGAGTTCATGCTGGTTTATGACAACGTCAAGCATCTGCCGGCAAAACGGCAGCAGGATTTCATTTGGGACAAAATCATCTACGCCAATCCGACCAAACCGAAGGAAACGTTGCTGGCGCTCGACCGGTACAAGCCGCTCGTGACCTACGACAACCTGAACGAACTGAAAAAAATCCGGCAGTACGCTCCGCACGCCGGCGTGGTGCTGCGATTGCGGGTGGACAACACCGGCTCGCAGTGCGAGCTGTCGTCCAAATTCGGTTGCGCGCCCGGTGAAGCGGTGGACCTGATCCGGGCCGCCTTCAAACTGGGGCTGGTCGTCGAGGGCTTGAGCTTCCATGTCGGCAGCCAGTGCACGAATTTTCAAAATTTTGTGCAGGCGCTCAACACCGCCGCCGCGGTGATGCGGGAATCCAAATCCCGCGGCCATGAAATCAAGATCCTCGACATTGGCGGCGGCTTTCCCGCGCCCTACAACCGGCACGTCCGGCCGTTCCGTGAACTGACGCGGGTCATCAACACCGAGATCGACCGGTTGTTCGCTGCCGATATCCAGATTCTGGCCGAACCGGGACGGTTTCTGGTGGCGACGGCGGCGACCTCCGTGGCGCGCATCATCGGCAAGGCCGTGCGCGATGGAAAACGGTGTTACTACATCGATGACAGCGTCTATCACACGTTCAGCGGCATCATTTTCGATCATTGCCAGTATCACCTGAAGGCGTTCCGGAAGGGGAAAACGGAAATTTGTGCCGTGTTCGGCCAGACCTGCGACGGGCTGGATGTCATCTCCCAATCCGAGCAGTTGCCGGACCTGGAAATTGAGGATCTGGTTTATTCGGAAAACATCGGCGCCTACAGCAATGCTTCGGCGACCCAATTCAACGGCTTTTTGCCCGCGAAAGTCATCCACATCAATGAATGACCCGTTGCGCTTGAATTCCCAACCGATTCACTTCATGCTCGGTGGGCTCAAACGGTAAAATATGAAACCAAATGATTTCTCCGATGCGCGGGTGCTGGTCACCGGCGGCGCGGGCTTCATTGGCAGCGCGCTGGTCTGGGCGCTGAACCGCCGCGGCTGCGAACACATCGTGATTTGCGACCGTCTTGGCACGGACGAAAAATGGCGCAATCTCGCCCCGTTGCGCTTCGCCAATTACGTCGAGGCCGACCAATTGCTGCCGCGGCTGCAAAACGGCGGGCTGGGGAAATTTGATTTTGTGCTGCACCTCGGCGCCTGTTCAGCCACCACCGAACGCGACGCGGGTTATCTCCTCCGCAACAATTACGAATTCACCAAGGACCTGGCGGCGTGGGCGCTCGGCCAGAAGACACGGTTCGTCTATGCCTCTTCCGCCGCGACCTACGGTGACGGTGCGGCGGGCATGGAAGACGATGATTCCAAACTCAACGCCCTGCGCCCGCTGAACATGTACGGCTACTCGAAGCACCTGTTCGATTTGCACGCCCGGCGCGCCGGATTCTTAAACCGCATCGTCGGGCTGAAGTATTTCAATGTTTTTGGCCCGAACGAGGATCACAAGGGCGACATGCGCTCGGTCGTCCATAAAAGTTATGCGCAGGTGCAAACGGAAGGGGTCATCCGGCTGTTCAAAAGCTATCGCCCGGATTACCGCGATGGCGAGCAGAAGCGCGATTTTCTTTATGTGAAAGACGCCGTCGCCATGACGCTGCACCTGGCCGCCAGCGAAAAGGCGAACGGCCTGTTTAACATCGGCAGCGGTGCGGCGCGGACGTGGCTGGATCTGGCGCGGGCGGTTTTTACCGCCTTGAAGCGCGAACCGAAAATCGAATTCATCGAGATGCCCGGGAACATTCGTGATAAATACCAGTATTTCACGGAGGCGAACCTGGCGCGGTTGCGCGCCGCCGGCTACACTGCGCCCGTCACCCCGCTTGAAGATGCCGTGGGCGATTACGTCCGCAATTATCTGGTGCCGGACAAACGGCTGGACTCAGGCATGTAACGGCGGTCGGCGACCGTTGCATGATTTCTTGTAGAAACCAATTGTCTGGCTGTGTCTGGATTTAAGGAACGCGGGCGGCTCGTCCGCGTGTTTCATCTGCAAACTGCCCGTCCTTGTTTATTGAGCAGGAGACGACGTGAGAAGTCTATGATCAAACGAGTCTCGTAACCTCGACTCCTACAAGAATGGTGGTGCGGGTGTTGGTGTATTGAATAAGGAAGGCGAGAACGCAGGAACTCGTTCTTCTGATTTCATGTATTCCCAGCATCATTGGCAGGCGTTTACGGTCAGCCGGCCAATTTCAACCCGCAAACAATTGCCGACTTTGCTTGTAACTTTGGCTGTTTTTTGCCTAAGTAACGGATAAGTCCTGTTGACCATATGGAACCCATTCCACCCACCGTTGAAGCGCCGTCCATCGAACCGCCGGCACCCACGATGTCGCTGGCCGGAAGGTTTTTGGGTGTTGATGGAATCGTTGCTTATTGCCATCGGGCTGGGACAGTGGGCCTTATGAAACTCACCCGACAATTTTGATTTTACGGAACGAATTCACGTCGCCAGTGTCTTTTTAATAACAAATATCATGGCCAAATCCAAAAAACGCCGGAAGCTCATCATTTTCGCGGTCATCGGGCTGGTGCTGGTCGCGTTGGTGCTGCTGGCCGTCTTCAAAAAACGCCAACCGGCCATTACCGTCCAGACGGAAAAGGTCTCGCTCCACAGCCTTACCAACATCGTCATTGCCAATGGCAAGATTCAGCCCGTCATCCAGGTCACCATCAGCCCGGAGGTCAGCGGCGAAATCATCGATTTGCCGGTCAAGGAAGGGCAGCAGGTCAAAAAAGGTGATTTGCTGGTGAAGATCAACCCGGACATTTACACGGCCGCGCTCAACCAGGCGAAGGCGGGTTACGAATCCTCGCTTGCCGCCAGGGATTCGGCCACGGCAAACCTGGAAAAAGCCGAGGCGGACTATGACCGCAACCTGGAGTTGTTCAACCGCAAGCTGCTTTCCGCATCGGATTTCATCGGTTTCAAATCCGCCCGGAATGTGGCCAAGGCACAACTCGACAGTGCCGATGACCAAGTGAACGTCGCCAAGGCGCTCGTGGATAGTGCCGAGGATTCGCTGAACAAAACGACGATTATTTCGCCGCTCAACGGCACCATCAGCAAATTGAACTCGCAGCTCGGCGAGCGGGTTCTGGGCACCGCGCAATTTGCCGGGACTGAAATCCTGGTCATCTCGGATTTGAACCAGATGGAGGCGCAGGTGGACGTGGGCGAAATGGATGTGGTGGGTATTACCCCCGGCCAGAAGGCACGCCTGGAGGTGGACGCCTTCAAGGATCGCAAATTCAACGGCGTGGTGACAGATGTCGCCAGTTCCTCGAAGGACAGCAACCTGCCGGCCGGCAATTCCGGCGGCAACGGCCAGTCGCAGGAGGCAACCAAGTTTCAAGTGCGCATCCGGTTAAGTGACAAGGAAGACTTCCGGCCCGGCATGTCCGTCAGCGCCGACATTGAAACCAGTTATCGCACCAATGTGCTCACCGTCCCGCTCGCCAGCGTCACCACCCGCCCGGTTACGCCAAAGAAAATGGATCCACCCAAAACCGGCGGAACCAATTCCACCGCTTCCACGAATGTCACCGCCGCAGCGGGCACCAATGGCGCGGCGGGTACGAACGTTGTTGCGTCGGTCTCGAAAGACAAGGAATCGGCCAAGCCGATGGACGTGGTGTTTGTGGTGAAGGGTGACCACGTGGAAGTCGTGCCGGTGAAAATCGGCATCTGCGACGACAATTACTGGGAAATCACCGACGGCCTCACCAACGGCGAAGAAGTCATCTCCGGCGGTTACCGCGCCATCAGCCGCGATCTCCAGGACGGCTCGAAGATTCACAAGGGCGCTCCGGCGGCCGAGGTGTCGGGAAACTAACCGTGGCACTCATCCGGTTCCAGAATATTTCGCGGCGCTACCAGATGAGCGCGGAAACCGTCCACGCGCTGCGCGACGTGTCGCTCGAAATCCAGCGCGGCGAATACGTCGCCATCATGGGTCCGTCCGGTTCGGGCAAATCCACCTTGATGAATCTCATCGGCTGTCTCGATACCCCGACCTCCGGCGGTTACGAACTCAACGGCGCCCAGGTCAGCGAGATGGACGACAACCAGCTGGCGGAAATCCGCAACCGCGAGATCGGTTTTGTGTTCCAGACCTTCAATCTGCTGGCGCGCTCGAACGCGCTGCACAACGTCGAGCTGCCCCTCATTTACGCCGGCGTCCCGGCGGCGGAGCGCCGTCAGATCGCGCTCGATGCGCTCGCCCAGGTTGGCCTGTCCGATCGCATTCATCACAAACCCAACGAACTTTCCGGCGGCCAGCGCCAGCGCGTCGCCGTCGCCCGCGCGCTTGTCAACAAACCTTCCATCCTGCTGGCTGACGAACCGACCGGCAACCTCGACTCCAAGACCGGCGCGGAAATCATGGCCTTGTTCGATGATCTTTCACGCAAAGGCAACACCATCATCATCGTCACGCACGAGGAGGACATTGCCCGGCAGGCGCGCCGCATCCTCCGCATCCGCGACGGCCTGATCGCCAGCGACGAGAAACCGGTGAAATGAACATCCAACAACCAACATCGAACGCCGAACATCCAACGAACTCAGGCCCAACCACCACGCATTGGGCATTGGATGTTGGATGTTGGATGTTCGATGTTTTCCTCGGATGAAATTTCTCAGCGAAATTCACGAGGGCCTGGGCATTTCGTGGGATGCCATCCGCGCGAATAAAATGCGCTCGATGCTCGCCACCCTCGGCATCGTCATCGGCATCCTCACCGTCACCCTCATGGGCGCGACCATTCATGGATTGGACCAGGCGTTCATGAAAAGCATCTCGGCACTGGGCGCGGATGTGTTTTATGTTTCGCGCAGTTCCTGGTGGAGCAACGATTCCTACGACAACTGGATTAAACTCCAGCGGCGGCGCCCGCCCATCCGGCTCCCGGAGGCCGAGGCGTTGTCCCGGCAACTGGCCCTGGCCGCCGCCGTGGCGCCCGAGGTCGACGACTTTGAAGCGGTGAAATACCGGACGCGCAGCGCCAACCTCGTTCAAATCATCGGCACCACCGAGGCTTATCTGGAAACCAGCGGTGTGACCGTGGCCCGGGGACGGTTTTTGACCGCCGCGGATGCCGAGGGCGGACAGCCGGTCTGCGTCATCGGCAGCGATGTCGCCACCAACCTTTTTCGCGGAGAACCGCCCATCGGGGCGCGGATCAAGGTCAGTGACCAGTCCTTTGAGGTCATTGGCGTGCTCGATAAACAGGGGTCCATCCTCGGTTGGAGCCTGGACAACCGGGTGATTATTCCCATCCGGGAATTTTTGGCGGACATCTGGAACGCACCCAGCATTGACCAAATCAACATCAAGGCCGGCGGGCTGGCGCAACTGGACGAGGCCCGGGAGGAATTGCGCCAGGCCATGCGCCACGTCCGCCACCTGAAGCCCGATGAACTGGACAATTTTGCCATCAACCAGCAGGACCAGTTTGTGGACATGTTCCACCGCGAAACCCGCACGATTGCCATCATCGGCATGTGCGTGACGAGCCTGGCGCTGTTCGTGGGCGGCATCGGCATCATGAACATCATGTTCGTCTCGGTGGTCGAGCGGACCCGCGAGATCGGCGTGCGCAAGGCGATTGGGGCCAAACGCCGCAATATCCTGCTGCAATTTCTGGTCGAGGCCGCCTGCATCTGCCTGCTGGGCGGGTTGATCGGACTGGGCATCGCCTGGCTGGTCACGCTCGCGGTTTCGGCCTGGCTGTTTCCGGCATCCTTGTCCGGGATCATTGTCGCCCTGTCCCTGCTGGTGTCGTTGCTGACCGGGGTGATTTCCGGTTTCCTGCCGGCCTGGCGCGCGGCGCGGATGGACCCGGTGGAGGCGTTGAGGAGTGAATGAGGCGTGAAACGTGAGGCGTGAAACGTGAGAAAGGGGTTGGTTATGAATTATGATGAATGGTTAAAGTCGGTGCCCGTGGAGATAACAGATGATTCACTTTGGAAAGTTGAGGCCTATCGCCTGGCACTGTTCGCAACGGAACTGGGCTGGCATGACGTGAGCAAATTGATGAAAGACAAGCGCACGCTCGGACTTTCTGACCAGCTTTACCGGGCTATTGGGTCCATCGGAGCAAACGTGGCCGAGGGCTATTCACGGGGTACTGGCAAAGATCGCGCCCGGTTTTATGAATATGGCCTTGGCTCCGCGCGCGAAAGCCGTGACTGGTTTTACAAAGGCCGGCATGTGCTCGGCATAAAGGTCGCCGAACATAGGATTCGACTTGTGGGCCAAATCATCCGCCTGTTGCTCACGATGGTACCAGATCAGCGCGGCTCCCTCCTCCGCGAAGACAGCCTACCCTACCGAATTCCTGTGACTCCACCAGACACAGATTCACCTTTCGATCCCGATGCACTGGCGCAATCGCTCCAAAACATTCCTCTGGTTTAGCCATGCATTTACACGTCACACATTACGGATCACGTTTCACGTTTTACGCATCACGGATCAATTAGCCCAGGTCAATGAGAACAAAACCGGCAGCCACGTTAATCCTCGCCGAGGTCCACGAAAGCTTCTCCATGGCGATGAATGCGCTGGCGGCCCACAAGCTGCGTTCGGCGCTCACCCTGCTCGGCGTCCTGATTGGCGTGTTTTCCATCATCGTCGTGATGACGGCGATGCGGGTGCTGGAACGGAACACTGAAAACTGGATAAGCCGGTTGGGCAGCCAGACCTTTGCCATTCAGCGCTGGCCGGAAGTCCAGTTCGGCAACAACGCGGACTGGCAAAAATACTGGCGGCGCAAATACATCACCCTCGAAGAAAGCCGGCAGGTTGAGGAGAAGGCCACGCTGGCCGCCAACGTGGGCATCGAGGGCGATTTCTGGCGCGGACAGGTCCAGACCCGTTACGCCCAGACGGCGCCCAGCACCCGCCTGTATGGTGAAACCCCGGGCAGTTTCGCCGCGCGCAACTGGGACATCGACGACGGTCGCATTCTTTTGGGCGACGACGTGGACAACGCCCGCGATGTTTGCGTGCTGGGCAGCGCGCTGGCCAAAACGGTGTTCCCCTTTGGCGCGGCCGTGGGCGAACCGATCAAGATCAACGGCTACAAATACCAGGTCGTCGGCGTGCTCGCCACCAAGGGTGCGTCACTCGGCGGGCAGCAGGACGATTTTGCCATCATCCCCATCACCACCGCGCTCAACCGCTATGGCCGCTGGTGGGACGATATGACAATCCTGGTGCAGGCGCGCGACGCCGCCAGCTATGATGATTGTATTGAACAGGTGCGCGGCATCCTGCGGGCGGTGCGCAAGGTCCCGCCGGGCGCGCCGGATGATTTCGAACTTTTTTCCAACAATTCGCTCATCGAACAATTTAAAACGTTCACCCGCGCCGTCCGCGTGGGCGTGTCGATTGTCAGTTCCATCGCGCTCATTGCGGCGGGCATCGGCATCATGAACATCATGCTGGTCTCGGTCACGGAACGGACGCGCGAAATCGGCGTCCGCCGCGCCGTCGGCGCCAAACGCCGGAATATCATGGGCCAGTTCATTATGGAAGCCGTGGTGCTCTGCGAAGTCGGCGGCGTCATCGGCGTCGGGTTGGGCATCCTGGGCGGCAACCTACTTGCCTGGTACATGAAAGTGCCACCCACCATTCCGTTTGACTGGATCGTGCTGGGGCTGTTGATTTGCTCGGTGGTCGGAATTGTTTTTGGAACCTACCCGGCCTACAAGGCGGCGAACCTGGATCCGATTGAGTCGCTCAGATACGAATAGTCTTCGCCCGGCCAGGTTTGATATCGGCGGATTTTTGCCAAGCGGAAACGAAGCCGCCGCCGGGGTGCGTGCGCCGTGATTAGCCCGCTGCATTTGGTCTTCCGGGCGCCTTATAACACGGGAAATTTCCGCCGGTTATTTTTGTCGGATTTGCCGGCGGGCGGCGCTTTACTGATGATTAATGACGGAACCTCGGACATTGCTTGCAGACTATGTCGCCAACGGTTCGGAACAGGCGTTTCGCGAACTGGTCGCGAGCTACATCAATCTGGTCTATTCGACAGCCGTTCGGCTGGTCAATGGGGACACGCACCGGGCCGAAGATGTGGCGCAGACGGTGTTCGCGGATCTGGCGCGGCTGGCAGGGACGCTTTCCCAGGATGTCATGCTCGGCGGCTGGCTGCACCGGCGCACGTGGCATGTGGCCACCACGCTCATGCGAAATGAGCGCCGCCGGCAACACCGTGAAAGAGAGGCCGCTGAAATGAACACACTATCGGACTGTGCCGAGACCAGCTTTGAGCAGATTGCTCCCATTTTGGACGACGCCATCAACCAGCTGGACGCCCGCGATCGCGCGGCGATTGTCCTGCGCTTTTTCGAACATCGCGACCTCCGCGCCATTGGTGAGGCGTTGGGCAGCAATGAGGATGCGGCCCAAAAACGCGTCAGCCGGGCGGTGGAAAAGCTTCGATCCCATTTTGTCCGCCGGGGCATGGTTGCTTCCTCCACCGCGATGGTTTCGATGATTGCCGCCAATGCCGTCCAGGCGGCGCCGGCGGGCCTGGCGGCGACCGTGAGCACGGCGGCGCTCGCCGGGGCGGCGGGTTCGAGCGCTTTCAGCCTCGCATCCACCCTGATCAAAACCATGCTTATGAAAAAAACCACCATCATCATCGCGGCGGTCATTCTCGCCATTGTTGTCGTCTCCGTTTCCACGGCAAAAATCAAACATGCCCGGGCCCATGCGCCCGTCACGGCGCAAAGTCTGCGCGAGGGGCTGGTGCTGGACATGACCTTCGACCAGGACGAGGCGATCCACGGCGTGATTTCGGACAGCAGCGGCAAAATCAAGGGTGGCCAAATCACCGACGGCAGCGGCCAGGAAAACCATGGCGTGGCCGCCGGGGTACGCTGGACGGCCGATGGCCGGCGGGGCGGGGCGTATGAATTCACCTCCGACGGCGACGAGATTGTGATCGCGAACAACAAGTCGCTGAATCCCAAACAACTGACCCTGGCAGCCTGGATCAAGACCGCCTACACGGATGCCAAGTGGCGGCGCATTTTCGACAAATCCTACACCCTGGGCTTCGCCCTCAGTGTTGCGGGCGATTATCAGAAAAACAATTGGCGCGGCCTGGCGAGCATCGAGATCGGGCCGGGAACACACTTCATTTTGTCGAAGACCAAGGTGGCCGACGGGCAATGGCATCAGATTGTCACCACCTGTGATGGGAACGAGGAATGGCTCTACGTCGATGGCCAGCCTCAAGCCAGCATGCGTTGGGAACAGCCGGGGCGGGTGGGAGCCAACAATTTCAACCTGGTGATTGGTTGCAACCGTTCCAATTTGACGGAGGATGACCTGGGTTCATCCTTTCGCGGCCTGATTGACGAGCCCATGATGTGGAACCGCGCGCTTTCCAGCAATGAAGTCGCATTGCTTTACCAGTCGCAGCAGCAGGTTGCGGCGGTGCCATAAATGGAAACGAAAACCAATCATCTCAAGCAATAGCCTGGATTCCATGTCTCCGAACGCATTCATAGGAAAAACGGAGCAGCCGACCGGTGAAGAACTGGCGGCTGCGCTCGGCCCGGCCAGGGCGACCTGGAATCAATTGCTGGCCGACCTGGCCCAGGAATACGGCGCGAACGTTCACGAATGGAACAGCTATTCTCCCAAAGCGGGCTGGAGCCTGCGGGTGAAGCGCAAGGCGCGGACCATCGTCTGGCTTGGCCCGCGGGCAGGCTCATTCATCGCCGCGTTCCCTCTCGGCGACAAGGCCATGCGGGCGGCGCGCGCCAATAAGCTGCCGCAACGGATTGTCAAAATCATGAACGAAGCGCCGAAATTTCCGGAAGGAACCGGCATCCGCATCATTTTAAAAACGACGAAGGACCTGGCGGCGATCAAGAAGCTCGCCGCGATCAAGCTGGCGAATTAATCAACCTCAACCTGTTATGAACCGAAAAGAATTCTCAAAAACTGCGCCTGCGCCGCCGTCGGTACGATTGTTCCCGATGCTGCTTCCGGCGCCGAGACCAAGGCCCCGGAAGACTGGCGCCTGAAGTTTGTCAAAGAGCGCTATGCGAAGCTCCTGGGAATTCTTTCCAGCCGGATGGACGAAAAGACATTGAATGAGACCCTGTTCGAGCTGGGCACCTACTGTTCCGGCCTGGGTGATGAATGGCTGAAGAAATCCCGCAGCGACCTCGAAGGGTTCCGTCAAGCCGTCAAAAAAGGCGTGTCCGGCGACAACATCACCTACGATTGGGACAAGGGCCTCATCACGATGGCGTCCGATGAACGGACCGACTACTTCTGCCCGCTGAACAGCCGTGAACATCACACCCCGCAAGTCGTCTGCAATTGCTCCCTGGGCTGGCAAAAACACACTTGGGAAACGCTGCTGCAAAAGAAGGTCAAGGTGGAACTTAAGGAATCCGTCCTGCGCGATGGCAAACGTTGCGTGTTCGAGATTCACGTTTTGGAACAAGCCGCTTGAACCTGTTGAGATCGTGAAACGTGAGGCGTGACATTATCACGTTTTGCATTGGTCGCGAATTTCCATCCGCACAATTTCTTGTTACCTTTTTCATCCGGCGGCTGTTTATAAGCAGAACGGATGAACACGATGGACGACTGGCAATTGCTCCGCGATTACGCGACCCGAAACTCCGAGGAGGCGTTTCGCGCGCTCGTGGACCGTTACGCCGGGCTGGTCTATCACGCGGCCCTGCGGCAGGCCGGCAATCCGCACACGGCGGAGGAGGTGACCCAGGCGGTGTTCATCGCGCTGGCGCAAAAGGCGGACCGCATCCCGCGCGGCGCCGTCCTCTCCGGCTGGCTTTTCCGGGCCACGCGATTTGCCTTCAGCAATGTGGCGCGCGAACAAATCCGCCGCCAGCGCCGCGAACAGGAGGCAGTCATGATGGAAAACATTCTTCGACCGGACGACACGGCATCGGTTTGGGAACAAATCGTGCCGCATCTCAATGACGCGCTCGACAAACTTCCCCGGAAGGACCGCGAGGCTGTTCTGGTCCGCTTTTTCCAGGACAAAAGCCACCGGGAACTGGCGCGGACATTGGGCGTGAGCGAGGACGCCGCCAAGGTGCGCGTCGCGCGCGCGTTGGAAAAGCTGCGGCTGATTTTCGCCCGCCAGGGATACGCCGTGCCGTCGGCGGTCCTGCTCGCAACTATTTCGGCCCATGGCGCCCAGGCGGCGCCCGCGGGCCTGACAGCTTCCGTGGCTTCCGTGGCCGTTGCCAAGGGAACCGTCGGAACCACCTCAACCCTGACACTAGCGAAAGGAGTGTTGAAAATTATGGCATGGACAAAAATGAAATCTGCAATTGTGATCGCCGCCGTGGCCCTTGCGGGAGCCGGAACGACTACCCTGACCGTCAAGGTGGTTTCACATTATCGCGAGGAATCAATCTGGAAAAACATCACCGGAACTGACTTTTATGCGGAACTGATAAGTGCGCGACCGGCTGTTTCCATACGCCCAACCAGATTCACCCGCGAAGCGGCGGATTTTGACGAGATGCAGGGGAAAAGCATTGGGGTTTATCAGCCGTTTGAATCGCTGTTGGCCAAAGCTTATAACGTCAGCCCGTGTCGCGTTCTTGCTTTGACGCCACTGCCGCAGGGCGATTTTGATTTTATCACCAGTGTTCCCCAGCGTCCAAGAGAGGCCTTGCAGAAAATGATAAAACAGAAGTTCGGAATCACGTGCCGGCGCGAGACGCGGGAAACCGATGTTCTGTTGCTGACGGTGAAGCGGCACAATGCGCCCGGCTTGAAACCAACGTCCTCTAAAGCCGGAAGCTCCACGTCCAGTGAAGGCATTGGCCATTTGAGCCGCACCGATGGTCTCATTGATTACCTGATCTACGATCTTCAATATTATTTACAGGTTCCAGTCGTCAACCGAACCGGGCTTGCCGGTCGTTTCGACGTTGATCTCACATGGGATGACGAAATGAAATGGGATGGCACCGGACGTTACTATTTCAGTAATCCTGACGGCTTGAAGCAGGTAGTCCTCGATCAACTCGGTCTCGAACTGGTGCCCAGCCGCGAACCCATCGAGATGCTGGTGGTGGAAAAGGTGAAGTAGAAGGTAGTGGTCTAATTTGCATTTCAAACTGACCACCGGAGCGCGAGTTGTCTCAACTCGCAGCACTTCCGATCAATCCAGCCGCTGCGGATTGAGGACAATCCGCGCTCCGTGGCAAATGTGGACCTTGCCAAGTAGAAAGATTTGTTTCCGGTTTCCCGGCGCGGCGGTAAAAAATAAAAAATTAAGTGCCTGATTTCCGGTCCCATCGGCAATAAATAGTCAGATGCCCGATGTGAGCGACATGGACCTGTTGCGGGATTACCAGCGGCAAGGATCGGAGGAAGCCTTTGCCGAACTGGTCCGGCGGCATGTCAACCTGGTTTATTCGGCGGCGCTCCGCCATGCCGGGATTGCCGCCCACGCCGAGGAAATCACGCAGGCGGTCTTTGTCATCCTCGCGCGCAAAGCCGCCGGCCTGCGCCCGGACACCATCCTCGATGCCTGGCTCTATGAGACAACGCGGTTGACGGCTTTGAGTTTTCTCCGCGGTGAACGGCGGCGGCAATGGCGCGAACAGGAGGCTTATATGCAATCCACCTTCCGGGAATCCACCGGCGATTTAGTCTGGCATCAACTCTCCCCGCTGCTGGATGAGGCGATGGCGCGGCTTGGGAAAAAAGACCGTGAAGCTGTGGTGCTGCGATTTTTCAAGGACAAAAGCCTGCGCGAAGTTGCCGCGGCATTACAGGTGACTGAAGCGGCGGCCCAAAGCCGGGTGCATCGCGCGCTGGAAAAGCTGCACCGTTATTTTGCCCGACGCGGCGTGAGTTCGACCACGGCCATCATCGCCGGGGCGATTTCCGCCCATTCCGTTCAAGCCGCGCCGGTGGCACTGGCAAAGGCCGTGACAGCTGTGGCGCTGGCCAAAGGCGCGACGGCTTCGACTTCAACCTTAGCCCTCATCAAAGGAGCATTGAAAATTATGGCATGTACAAAAATGAAAGCGACGATTGTGGCCGGAGTTGTAGCGATTTTGGTGGCCGGCACAACGCCAATCGTTATTCACCACTTCCGCGAATTTTCATGGACCCACGAGCTGTCCAACGATGAGGTTTCGCAATATTCGAACCGGACCGGGACAACACCGGAACAAGTGACAAAGACATTTTTTGATGCTTGCGGACATGAGGACTGGACAGAAGTCAGCACATTCTGGGAAGCGGGAGGTTATCCATTGGATGATCGTTTCAAATCTCATTATGGCGGCTTGCAAATCATTAATTTAGGCCGGCCGTTTTGGGCGAGATTTCGCAGCGGCGAAAGATATCCCGGCGTTCTTGTGCCTTACGAAATCCGGCTCCAAGACGGCACAATCTCGAAAGGGCGATTGGCGATCCGGTGCGACAATCCAGACAATCGCTGGTATTTTGACGGCGGCATGTGATAATTTGGCGGGCGGACAGCCGGGACTGGAATCACCCCGATCTTGGCCTCCGGATACATGACTTGTCGGAGCAACTTGGCCTTGAACTGGTGTCCCACTGCGAGCCGGTCGAAATGCTCGCGGTGAAGAAGGCAAAATAAATTGTCCCCTTTTGCCTTTCGGTGTGCATGAATAGGGTGGATGACCAACGAGGACATTCGATTGGTGCGGGAATATGCCACGCACCAATCCGAGCGGGCGTTTGAGACGCTCGTTTCGCGTCACACCAATCTGGTTTACTCGGCGGCGTTGCGGCAGACGCGCGATCCGCAACTGGCGGAGGAGGTCACCCAGGTCGTATTCATTATTCTGGCGCGCAAAGCGCCCTCGCTGGGTGTGAAGACCATTCTTACCGGCTGGCTTTATCGGACGGCCTGCTACGTTTCCGGAAGTGCGCTCAAACGGGAACTCCGCCGTCAACACCGTGAACAGGAGGCTTATATGCAATCCGAACTTGACGCCCAGGCCGGTTCAACCTGGAACCAATTGTCTCCGCTGCTGGACGAAGCCATGTTACGGCTGGGCCAGACCGACCGCGATGCGCTGGTGCTGCGTTTTTTTGAAGGCCGCAGTCTGAATGAAGTCGGGCACGCCCTGGGCGCGAGCGAGGAAGCCGCCAAAAAGCGTGTGAACCGGGCGCTGGATAAATTACGGAATATTTTCGCGAAACGCGGCGTGAGTTCAACGACGGCCATCATCGCCGGGGCGATTTCCGCCCATTCCGTTCAAGCCGCGCCGGTGGCGCTGGCAAAATCAATCACCGCCGTTGTCTTTGCGAAAGGCGCAACGGCTTCGACTTCGACCTTAACCCTCATCAAAGGAGCATTGAAAATTATGGCCTGGACCAAAGCAAACACGGCAATCGTCGTCGGCGTCAGCGTGCTGCTCGCCGCTGGAACCACCATCGTCACCGTCAAAAAAATTCACGATCACTGGAAATATTCCTGGGAGGTTCCACACCCGGACGTCAAGGTGCTGGAACGAGCTTCCCCTCAAATCACTATTTTGCCCGCCAAATTTCTTAAATCCGGCGGAGGTGGATGGGCAGCTAACAACGGCAGGGTTTTAGGAATAAGCGTCGGGATCATGGATATGCTGGAAGCAGCCTATGCCACCCAGGCTCGGATGGTTATTGCCACTGAACTGCCACAAGAAAGATATGACTTCATCGCCAGTCTGCCGAACGGGACGGCGCCAGCATTGCAAGCGGAAATAAAAAGGAGATTTGGTCTGGTCGGCAGGCTTGAGACGATCGAAACCAATGTTTTGGTTCTCACCGTGAAACATTCAAACGCCCCGGGTTTGAAATCAAACCGGACCGGCGGCCATAATAACAACCCGCAATTCGGCGAATATTCTTGTGTCAACCAGCCCATCTCAGCCCTGACTTATTTTTTGGAATTGTATCTGGGCACACCGGTGGTTGACCGGACGGGTTTGGCGGGGGGATTCGACATGGATTTAAAATGGGATGCCACCGACAAGGCGAACCGCAACGTTGACGGGCTGAAACAGGCTCTGTTGGATCAACTTGGCCTCGAACTGGTCCCTGCTCAAGAGCCCGTCGAAATGCTCGTGGTGGAAAAGGCGAGGTAGAATGTGTAAACTTGGCAATCGTGTCCGGCTTCAATCCTCCGCGAACAGATATTCCAAATCCGTTGCCGTGAGGCTGCGGGCGAAACCTTCCTCGCCGAGCACGTCGGCGATGGTTTGCGCCTTGTTCTGTTGCAGTTCCCAGATTTTTTCCTCGACCGTACCGGGCGCAATCAGCCGGTAGGCATTCACGGTCTGGGTCTGGCCAATGCGATGCGAGCGGTCAATGGCCTGCGCTTCCACGGCGGGATTCCACCAAGGATCGTAAAGCACCACGTAGCTGGCATTGGTCAGATTCAAGCCGGTTCCCGCCGCGCGCAAACTCAGCAAAAATACGCCGGGGCCGGTGTCGCCCTGGAAGGCGCTGACGACCTGTTGCCGGTCCTTCGTTTGGCCGGTGAGAATGTGGGTTTTGATCTGCCGCGTCTGACATTCCTTTTCCAGCAGGTGCAGCATCTGCACAAACTGGCTGAACACCAAAACCTTCTGGCCTTCCGAAACCAGCGGGTCCAGCAATTCAAACAGCGTTTCGGTCTTGCCGGACGCGGTGTCGCTGCCGACCAGTTGCGGGTGACAGCAAATCTGGCGCAACCGGGTGAGCGCGGCCAGCACGTGCATTTTGCTCTTGTTGAGGCCCTGTTCGGCGACGGCCTGCGTGATTTGCTCGCGGCTGCGGCGCAATTCCGCGAGATAAAGTTTCCGCTGCTCGTCGCCGAGCGGACAATCGCGCCGTTCCTCGATGCGGTCGGGCAGGTCCTTGGCGACGTGCTTTTTCAAGCGGCGCAGCAGCAACGGCCGCAATTTCGCCGAAAGCCGCCGGCGCGCAATGCGCTGGGCGGATTCGGTTTTCTCCCCGCGCGCCTCCACGGTGGGAGCGGCTTCCTCGCCGGCGCGCTGGCGCGGCTCATAGACCTCGATAAATTGTTCCTGGTTGCCGAGATAACCGGGCTGGATGAAATCCACGATGCTCCACAGGTCGAGCAGCCGGTTTTCCAGCGGCGTGCCCGTGAGCGCGAGGCGATGCTCGGATTTGAGCTGCTTGACCGATTGGGTGACCTGCGCGCCGGGATTTTTGATGAACTGCGCCTCGTCCAGGATCGCCGCGCGGAACGCAAATTTTTGCAGCTCCTCCAAATCCCGCCGGAGCAGCGCGTAATTGGTCACAATCACATCATGCTGGGGGATTTGCTTGCGCAGGTTGTGGCGGGCCGCGCCGCTTTCGAGCACGAGGACCTTGAGGTTGGGCGTGAACCGGTTCGCTTCCCGCCGCCAGTTGTGCAGCACGGACGCGGGACAGATGACCAGCGACGGTTTGGGATTTTTTGTGTTGCGCTCCTTGAGCCAGGCCAGCCAGGTGAGCGTTTGGAGCGTTTTGCCCAGGCCCATGTCGTCGGCCAGAATCCCGCCGAGTCTGACCTTCGTGAGGTGCGCGAGGAAATCGAAACCGTCCTTTTGGTACGGACGCATCTCCGCCTTCAGGCCTTTGGGCAAATCGATGGCGGGCACGCCTTTGAAGTCGCGGATGTGCCCGCGCAAGGCCTTGGCTTCCGGCGAATCCATGAACCGCGCGAACCCGTCCTCGTCCAGGTGCGCGACGTGTTCCAGGCCGACTTTTTGCGGCACGGCAATGAGGCCGTCCACGCCCATGTCGGCCATGGCTTCGTGCGCGCCCTGCACGGCGGTGGTGTCGAGTTCCACCCAGCCGGAGTTGGGCAGTTTGACAAACCGGCCGGTGGCGCTGGCGAGGCGTTCGAGGTCCGCCTTGCTGAGCTTGAGGCCTTCCGCTTCCCACTCGGCGGAGACGGCCAGCCAGTCAATGCCGCTCCCCTTGACGACGAGCCGCGGTTTGAGCTGGCGCGGTTGCAGAAACAGGCGGTGAAACGCCGGGTTGCCGAGAAAATCGGCTTCCTTCGGGCGGTCCGCCCATGCGCCGGCCAGGGAACCGAGAAAATTTTCATTGGCATCCCCGATCCACAAGCCGGGTTCGGAGGTGAACCAATCGAGCCGGCGAAGCCATTGCGTCGCCGGTTCCAGGCGCGGATCGTCGAGGATTTCCGGTTTGTCGGCCGGGCGTTTGGCGGATTCGTTCGCGACCCATTCGCGGCCGTTCCAGAACCAGACGCTCTGGTCGCGCTGGCTGCGGGCGAGCAACCGCAGGCGCACGGTGTCGTCGAGCAATTCAAAAACAAACTGCGGCGTGGCCTTGTGCGTGACGCAGAGCTGCTCCCAGTTCACGCCGTGATTCGACTGGGTCTTGCGCAGGTGCAGCAGCAGACGATGGCTGAGTTTGCGCACGGGCACGGACGGTTTGTGCGTCAGATATTTCAACACCGCCGGCGGCGGGGCATTGCGCAGCAGATAAAAGGTGCCGTTGACCAGCGCGAGCGGCGGCTGGCGGTTGAAAAATTTCACGCCGGCCATGGAATGGCTTTTGCCGTCGGGCAAAACCACATAATGCGTGAACGAAAGCTCCTTGTCGCCATTTTCGAGGTGGGGCGAGAGCAGGGCGACCTGCCCGTGGAATTCCAATGGTTTGCCGTCGTACTCAAGGCGCATCGCATGGCCCCAGCGCGCGAGCCATTGAAGCAGTTCGGCGTCGGACAAAATCAATGTGTCCGCGTCCCGCAACGCCGGATTGCGATGCGTGTCGGCAATCCACTGGATGAATTCCCAGTCCGCCGGCGGAAAGAGCTCCTGCTCGTGGGTGGCCCGGACGACGAGGTCAATCATTTCGCGGAGCGTGCGCGCCTTTTCGCCGGTGCGCGGCCGCGACAATAGAAACTGCACGACCAATCGGTGGCGTGACGGTTCCCCCTCGTCCGGTTGCGCACGGCAGACCACGCGCAGGACGGCGCGCGGCGTGTCCAGCAGCGGCAGGGTGGGCGGTGACAGCCAGTTTTCGAGTTCGTGCACGAGCTTTTGTTCCTGCTCGGTTTCCTCGGCCTGGGCAAAGCGGTCAAGGCTGGCGTGCGGCTGCAGTTCGGGCGGCACGGAACGTTTGGCGCGCAGAAACAGAAAGGCGAGTTCTTCCAGGCGCGTCTTGCCCTGGGCATTCAACAGCCGCGGCCACCAGCTCGTGTCGGGGAAATCGCGGCGTGAAAGCGAAAGTTTTTCAAAGTAATCCTCGAGCAGCAGCCACGAGCGCTGCGAATCCGGGCAGGCCGCGAAGCTGCGAAGGATGTCCTCACGCTCGTTGACGGTCGCTTTCGAATCAGAAAGTTCCCGGCGCAAATCGGCGAACGCGCCGTAGGTTTGCGACAACACCTTATGATGCGCGTCGTATTTTGTCGTGCCCGCCGCCCGCGAGCCGTTTCCATTTCTGACTGAGACTTTCGGCATTTGAAAATACTAGGCTATCATTCCGTCATAAGCGGCAGCCTTGGTCAATCAGAAAGCGAAGAAATTTGTGCATAGTTATGCACAAATGGGAGCGCGGACAGCCTGTCCGCCGGGCCGCCGCCATGATTTGAAACGCGCGGGCGGGCCGCCTGGACTTCTGGTTATGGTATAATTTGCAGATTTGGAGCGCGGAGCATTGCTCCGCCAGCCTAAACCTTGGTTCACGCGGAGCAATGCTTCCGCGCTCCATTTAAACCATACCATTACCACGCTCCTGCACGCGTTGACATGCCTTTCCTTTCGGCTATAATTCTGGGCCTTTTATGAACCGAAATCCACATGTCGCCGTGGTGGGTGCGACCGGCGCCGTCGGCATCGAAATGATCAAGACCCTGGAAAAGAGGAATTTTCCGGTGGGCAAACTGACGTTGCTCGCGTCGGCGCGTTCGGCCGGCAAAAAGCTCAAATTTCGCGGCCAGGACGTCACCGTCAAGGAACTGACCAAGGATTCCTTTGCCGGCGTTGACATCGCGTTGTTCAGCGCGGGCGGCGGTATTTCGAAGGAATTCGCGCCCCTGGCGGCCAAAGCCGGCTGTGTGGTGGTGGACAATTCCAGCGCGTTTCGCATGGATGACGCCGTGCCCCTGGTCGTTCCCGAAATCAACGCCTCCGACGTGAAATCGCACCAGGGCATCATCGCCAACCCGAATTGCACCACCGCGATTACGCTGATGGCGTTGTATCCGTTGCACAAGGCGTTCACGGTGAAACGCATTTTTGCGTCCAGCTACCAGGCCGTCTCCGGCACGGGCGCCAGGGCCATTGAAGAATTAAAACGGCAGGTGAATGAAATCGTCGCCGGCAAACCGGTGACGAAGGAGGTATATCCGCATCAAATCGCCTTCAACGTGCTGCCGCAGGTGGATTCCTTTTTGGCGACCGGCTATACCCGGGAGGAAATGAAGATGGAAAACGAAGGCCGCAAAATCATGCATCACCCGGCTTTTCGGGCGAGCGTGACATGCGTGCGCGTGCCGGTTTATCGGTCGCATTCCGTCGCGGTGAGCGCCGAGTTCGAAAAACCGGTGACCGCGGACGCCGCGCGTGCCGTGCTGAAGAAGGCGCCCGGTCTTGATCTGGTGGATGAGCCGGAGAAAAATAAATATCCGATGCCGTTGTTCACCTCGGAGAAATACAACTGCGAAGTCGGCCGCATCCGCAAGGATTGCGCGCTCGACAACGGGTTGTGCTTCTGGGTCAGCGGCGATCAACTGCTCAAGGGCGCGGCCCTCAACGCGGTGCAGATCGCGGAAGAGCTGCTCAAGTGATTTTGGGAGGGACGCCGTGTGGCGTCCCTGAATCTGGGTTTGGAAAGTTCGGGACGGCGGCACGCCTTCCCTCCCAATTTTTATTTCACGGCTTGCCCGTTTCCTTGGTGTAGGCGACCAGGGATTTGATTTTCGCCTGGGCGGCGGCGTCGCGCACCTTTACGATTTTACCCCACGGCGCCTTTTCGTCGGCGTTGATGGCGAGGATGAGTTGCGGGTTTTTGGCCGAACGGGAAATCAATTCATTCTGCAATTGCTCGAAGGTCACGGGCAGTTTTTCCACGTAGAAAATTCCATTGGCATCAATGCTCACGACAAACGGCGGATTTTCGTTCGCGCCGGCCTTTTTGGCCTGGGAAGATTCGGGCAACGCGAGCTTCAACGCCGCCTGCTGCCGGAACGTGGTTGTCACCAGCAGGAAAATCAGCAGCACGATGAGCACGTCAATCAACGCGACGATGATGACGGCGGGCGTGGTGCGGCGTTTGCGAACGTAAAAGCGCATGTCAATCCGGGTCGGTCGGCTGGGATTTGGCTTCCGGCGCCGGGCGTCGGTTGTCCGGCTTCCGGGGTTTGGGTTCCGGGGTTCGGAGTTCGGAAGGCAGCGCGATCGCCGCATCCGAATACTGCCGGCGGATGAAATCATCGCAGAGGGCTTCCATCTCGACGGCGAACACCTCGACTTTTTTGCTGAAATAACTCCAGAAAATCAGTGAAGGAATGGCGATGAGCAGGCCCATCAACGTCGCGTTCAAAATCAACGCGATGCCCTTGGCCAGCCGGGCGGCGTCGTTCAAGCCGGCAACGCCGATGTCACTGAACAAGGTCATCATGCCGGCAATGGTGCCGACCAATCCGAGCAGCGGCGCGATGCCCACGATGATTTCGAGAACCACCAGGCCCCGTTCGAGCCGGATGATTTCATGGCGCGCGGCGGTTTGCAGCGCTTCCACGTTGTCCACTTTGGGCCAGTCCAGATGATCTGCTGCGAGCAGCAGCAGGCGTCCAAGCGGCGATGGATTCCGGTGGCAGACCTGGCAGAGTGCCCTGGCGTCCTCGCGGGTTCTGCAGGACGCGAGCGCCCCGGTGATTTCAGGCGGCACGACCTTGTTCCAACGCAACGCCAGCGCGCGCTCGATGATAAACGTCAGTCCGACGACCGAGGTTGCGCCCAACAAAATATAAATGATGTCACCCATAAAATTTAATCACCGGCCAGATTTGTAATCAGTACGTGTTGTAATGAAAAGTAAACTGAACATCGCAGTAATCGCCCAGCTCCAGCCGCATGTTGCTGGGCCAGCGTTCGAAGGGAGCATTATCGAGCACGGCCTTTTGACAGACATATCCCAGCAAATCGCCTACGTTGTTTTCTGCGAACCTCATATCGGAGATACTACCATCGCAATTCAAGCGAAATTGCAACACTACTTTTCCCGTGCGATCCAGTGTAAATTTCTGACTTTCCAGCAAATTGAACCAGCGCTGCGACACGGCGGAGATAAAACGGCGGTCATAATCGCTGAAGCCCGTCACTTTAACGTCGAGCGATGGCGCAATGGCGCGCTGGCGCACGCCGCCGTCCTGTTTCAGCTGCTGGCCGGGCAATTGGTTTTGTCGGGCGAGCGCCTCCTGGAGCGTGCGCGGCCGCGGTTGTTCCCCGGTTTGTGCGTCCGGTGTTTTACCGAGCGTCAGATCACCCGCGTTCATCGTCAGTTGCGGCTGCGCTTTTTCCAATGGCTCCGGCGAAGGCTGCAGAGCGGGCTGCGGTTTGGCAAGATCCGGGCGCGGGGTGTCTTCGGTTTTCACCATCTCGATTTGGCTGCCGTTCAATTGCGGAACTTTCGTGTCACGATTCGCCTCCGGGTTGGCCGCGTGTGAATTATGAGGGCCAAAATACCTCGTATTTTTGGGCGCTGAAGTCGGCGTCACCTGTGGATTCACATCCACAAACGTCAGTTCGGTCGGTTGCACCTCGGTCGGCGTCGGCTTCATTTTTGTGAAGAGCAGCAACGGCGGCAGATGGAGTTTTTGCCACAGGTTGAATTCCTTCCCGAGTTCATAACCGCCCCACGCCAGCAGGTGCGCCAGCAGCGACAAGGCAAGCAGCCACGCCAGCCGTCTGGATTCGAGACCGCTGAACCGCAATGAATCAAATGGTGTGCCGGTGCCGGCCATGTCCGCCAAAGCTTGCCCCAGTAAAACTGGGGGAGCAACTTCTTTGCCGGGTTTGGAGCGCGTTCGTGGTTGTTGGGTTCGAAAATTACGCGTTGCTTTTTTGGCCGGGGCTGGCAGTCTTGTCTGTCCGGTGTCGGGGCGTAGCGTAGCCTGGCTAGCGCGCTTGTTTCGGGTACAAGAGGTCGTGAGTTCGAATCTCACCGCCCCGACCACTTTCCAATTTCCACTCTGGCTGCCAACCGGAGAGGCGGCCATCGTTGCAGCCTCCGGGTCGGCCACGCCAACCGCCCTGTTGTGAACAACTTTTTGCAATTTTCCTTGATTAATTTGGTGAATGATAAACATAATCGTACGTTTCGGTGGGGGATTTTTATCAGGAATATCATGAAAAAATTATTGATCGGGCCGGGGCGGGCGATGGTTTTGGGCATGGGAATGGTTCTGGCGGGCGGTGTGCCCGCGTTTTCCTCCGATGTTCTATCCGGAGAGCTTCACATCAAATCGGTTCAAGGGGCGGTGAGCTATTCCATGGATCATTCGGCTTGGGCCGAGTTGAAGCCGGGCATGGATTTGGGACCGGGCGCCGAACTGAAGACCGGGCCGGGTTCCACCGCCGATCTGGAATTTGAATACAGCGGGACGGTGCTTCGGTTGAGGCCGGATTCATCGCTGGAACTGACCCGGCTGGATGAAGAGGTGGTTGAAGCAAATGTCATTACCGAGACGAGTTTGAATCTGAAATCCGGCAGCCTCATCGGTTCGCAGCGCAAGTTGTCCAAACCGTCCACCTTCACCATTGTGACGCCAAACGGTTCGGCGACCATTCGGGGGACGGAATACCTGGTTACGGCGGGTGGCAACGTTTCCTGTTTTAGAGGCGAAGTAGCCGTCAATGCCTCGCGTCAGGGCAGTCCGGTAAGCGCCAAAGTTCCCGCCGGGTTTACTTTTAATCCGGGCACTTGTCAGGTGGCGGCGACCGCCTCGGATAAATTCACCAGCTTTGGCCGGGACGTCCAGGCCGTGCGTGACGATGCGGATAAACTTGGATTCGACCGGGATAATCATGGCGGAGAACCCGAGTGTGAAGTTTCGCCGGTCAAGGGCCACCACGATCATGACCATGATGACGGCCATGATCATTACCACGGTGATGGCCACGATCATGGGGGTGTCCACGGAGAGGGCCACAATTACTGATTCCTGCCGGTTTTCTTTTGGAGACGTCCGGGATTTAAACTGGCTGCCGGCAACGTGGTGGGAAACAAACCCCGGCTGTCCTTCAATTTTCCATTGCGGGTTGTGGGCCGCTCAATGAAATTTCATGAAATGGCAACCGCTTTTGAAGTTTCCGCCAGTCTGATTTATGAACTGCCCTCCGTCATCGCCCGGCTGAACCTCGCGCAGCTTTTTTCCGGACCGCAGTTGCTGGAGGTGGAACTGGGCTGCGGCGATGCCTCGTTTTTGGTCAAATACGCCGGGCGGCATCCGGACCGGAATTACATTGGCGTCGAACGGCTGCTCGGCCGCCTGCGCAAGCTTGATCGCAAGGGGCGCCGCGACGGGTTGATGAATTTGCGCGGCGTGCGCATCGAATCATCGTATTTTTTGGAGTACCTGCTGCCACCGCATTCCGCGTCGGTCCTGCATATTTATTTTCCCGATCCCTGGCCGAAGAAAAAGCACCGTAAATACCGGCTGATCAATGAACATTTCCCTGAAATCGCCCGCATCGCGCTCGCGCCGGGAGGCACGGTTTATCTGCGCACGGACGACGAGGATTACTTTAAGCAAATGACCGGGGTGTTTGGGGCAAGCCAGGAATTTCAGCCGATCGAAACACCGCCTGAACTGGCGGAAGGGCTGACGGATTTCGAGCAAGAATTTCGTGAACAGGGATTCCAGACCTTGCGCGCGGCCTATCAATTAAAATCACAACAACCGATGTAAAAGGGCTGATTATTTTCGATTGACGATATGCGATTTACGCGGCACAGGCGCGTGGTTGGCCGGCTCGTAAATCGTAAATCGTCAATCCATCACACATCAATCACCGGGCCATCGCCACCGTCACGGGGGTTTTTGGGCGGCGACCGGCGCTGCACGGTGACGCGTGCGCCGCCGGTCAAAACGTTCAGGGCGACGGACACGATGCTGATGATGAGCGCGCCAAGAAAGGCGAAGCCAAAACTGTCCACTTGAAAGTAGGGCCCCATCAGCACGCCGACGAAATAAAGGAGCAGGGCATTGATGACGAACGTGAACAGGCCGAGCGTGAAAATCAGCAGCGGCAAGGCGAGGAGCATCAAAATCGGCCGGACGAATGCGTTGAGAATGCCCAATAACAGGGCGGCGATGAACAGATCGGTTGGATCTCCATACCGGATGTGGCCGCGCAGAATGATGGCGGCGATCAACACCGCGAACGTGTTGATAACCCAGCTTTGCAGAAAGCGCAGAAATTTTCTGGTTCCCGGTTGCATGTGCTCACGCGCTGAAAAAATCAGCGTCTTTGAAAATGCGTCACATTGCCTGGAAAAACAAGGAGCGTTTTTTTGATGGATTCTTCCCGGCAAACATTCCAGTTTATCTGCTGACGATGAAAGCCCAATTGCTTTGGCCTGTCATTTTAATCGGTTATATGAGCACGACCTCGTTACGCGCCGGTGATGTCATTGCGCCCGGCGCCAAACTTCAGAAGCTGGCCGGCGGTTTTGCCTTCACCGAAGGCCCAACCTGCGACCAGGCGGGCAATGTGTTTTTCGTGGACCAGCCGAACGATCGTATCATGGAGTGGAGCGTGGAGGGAAAGCTGTCCACCTTCATGCAGCCGTCCGGTTACGCCAACGGCATGTGCTTTGACGCGAAGGGCAACTTGATTGCCTGCGCCGACGAGCATAATGCGCTCTGGTCCATTGCGCCGGATAAAAAAGTTACGGTCCTGGTCAAAGATTACCAGGGCAAATATCTCAACGGGCCCAATGACGTGTGGGTGGCGCCCAACGGCGGCATGTTCATCACCGATCCGTTTTATCTGCGCAAATGGTGGGATCACGACACGATGGCGCTCACCAACGAGGAGGTTTTTTACCTTTCGCCCGACCGTAAAACTCTGACGCGCGTCACGGACGACTTGAAAAAGCCGAATGGCGTTACCGGCACGCCCGATGGCAAAACGCTATTCGTCGCCGACATCGGCGCGGGACAAACCTGGCGCTACGACATCCAATCCGACGGCTCGCTCGCGAACAAGACGTTGTTTTGCAAAATGGGTTCGGACGGGATGACGATTGACGAGGACGGTGACATTTATATTTGCGGTCATGGCGTGACGGTATTTGATAAAGCCGGTAAGAAGATCGGGCATATTGATGTACCGGAACCGTGGACGGCCAACGTCAGTTTTGGGGGCAAGGACCATCGGACACTGTTCATTACTGCGAGCACGTCGCTCTATTCACTTCAGTTGCGGGTCAAAGGGGCGAACCCGTCCAAATAGCCGTCATCCTGCCAAGACTTGGGCGCGTGAATTGTTAAAACTTACTATCGCACAGGAGGTTGAATTAGTGGCGATTCAAAATGTGTGAGCTGGCCTGCCTTGCAATATGACCGGGACTTTTGGTGAATAAAATGTGAATAACTTTTTAGGCGGTGCTGATTTTAGGCACGCCAATTGCGGATTCAAGAGGCATGCGTAACCAGTCGTTTGATGCATCGGAAGCGCGTGAAACAATTCAGATAACATTGGATGGCCTGCCCGTTTTGCCACCATTGGAATATCATTCCCTCCCGGCCATTCGTTGTTATTTAGAAATGCTCGCCTTGGAAAAACAGCGTATTTTGTGTTCTTTGAACGTTGACGATGAACCGGTCAACCTTGCCCTGCCACTGGTCAGGGGGAACGGATTTCGCCGGGTTGAAGCCGGGACCATACCGTTGGAGGAAAAGTCCCTCCTCCTGCTCAAGACGGCGCTGCAACAAGCTGATCTGGCGCGGGAAGGCGTCGAGACGGCCATCACGCTCGTGCTCATCAACGACGCCCGGGTGGCGCGCGAGCTTTGGTGGAACCTGGCCAAGCAATTGAAGGAGCCGGTGCTCACATTGAGTTTGTTGCCGGACAGCGCCTGTGGCCCGGCCAACGGCCGGGCGACCCTCACCCAGCTTCGCAAGTGGCAGCTCGAGCAGATTGCCGCCATCATCAAGGACGTGGACACGGTCTGCCATGCGGCGGACACCATCCCGCTTTCCGATGCCCTGGAGAATCGCGTGCTGCCGTGGCTGCAACATCTGACCGAACTCATCCTGCTGTGGCATGAAACGGTCCAGGCGGGTTCACGGCTGGGGATGAGTTGTGATTCAAGACGAAATCAACCGGCGTCAGGCTGTAACCGTCAAGTTGATTGTGAATCGTGACGATCGGGGGATCCCGGCCGTCGATCCGGGCGTTTCAGATTCAGTAAAAACGAGAACCAGTAAATCAGGGTAAAGAACACAAAAATTCCCAGGACGGTAAGCGAGTAATCACTCGCAAAATAAAAAAAGAATCTCAAAGTGATCAGGATGTATCCGATCACAATCAGCGGCCGGTTGCGAAACCGGCCGCTGATGCCGTTCCTCAAAACTTCGCCTTCGGAAAATACATTCAGAAACGGCATCAGGTTGTTGTAAGGACCGACGGCACTGCCACAACGTTTGCAAAACCACCCGTTTGGTTCCTGTGGGGTCAGGCAACGGTGGCAAATTTCCCGGGTTTCCGGTTCCTGCAGTTTTTGTTCGACCTCCGCGTCCCATGGATCAGGCGTTTGCGGCGCGTCACGGACCCAGACGATCAGCCGCCATAACGCGGCCAGCGCCAGCAGCCCGAGGCCGAAGCCGCCGACCATCAGATTGGGATCGCTGGTGGCAATCATAATCGCTGCAGCAACTTCCCATGCCATTTCCAGAAAGTCCAGCCGCCGGTCAACGGCGTGAAATGAAACTCACCCTTGGTTTCGTGTTCGTTTCAATTTTTTGTAACTGACCGGCTTCGGCGTTTTTTCCGGTTCTGTTCCATCCATCATGCGTTTGAGTTCCTTGATTTGATCGCGGAGCAGGGCGGCTTTTTCAAATTGCAGTTCCTCGGCGGCTTTGAGCATTTCCGTCTCCAGTTCGCTGATGGTTTCGGTCAGGTCCACGTCCAGGGCGGCGTCCTGGAGGACCGCGGCGCCGGCTTCCCGTTTTGATTCATAAGTGGCCAGGCTTTCTTCCACCGCCCGGCTGACGCTGCGCGGCGTGATGTGGTGCTCCGTGTTGTAGGCGATTTGTCTTTGGCGGCGATATTCGGTGACCGCCAGAAATCGTTTGATGCTGTTGGTCATCACGTCGGCGTACAGAATTACCTCGCCGTGAAGATGGCGCGCGGCGCGGCCGGACGTCTGAATCAAACTCGTTTCGCTCCGCAAAAATCCCTCCTTGTCCGCATCCAGAATGGCCACCAGCGACACTTCCGGCAAATCCAGGCCCTCGCGGAGCAAATTGATTCCCACCAGCACGTCGAATTCACCCTTCCGCAGCGAGCGCAAAATCTCAACGCGTTCAATGGCGTCAATCTCGCTGTGCAGATACTGGACGTGGACGCCGATGCCGCGCAGATAATCCGTCAATTCCTCGGCGGTGCGTTTGGTGAGCGTGGTGACGAGGGTGCGCTCCTTCGCGTCAGCGCGTTTACGGCATTCCTCGATCAGATCGTCAATCTGTCCTTTGAGCGGCTTGAGCGTGACCTTCGGGTCAATCAGTCCCGTCGGGCGCACAACGAGCTCCACAACGCCGGGTCGCGCTGGCGGAGCGCCGAGCACCGTCTCGGCTTGATTGGGCAAATTGGCAGCCGACGCCGAGGCGGTGCTCGGCGCTCCAGCGCTTTGTCGCGACCACTCCAGTTCACGCGCCGCCGGGGTGGCGCTGGCGTAAATCGTCTGGCCCTGCATCGACTGGAATTCCAAAAAATTCAGGGGCCGGTTGTCCAGCGCGCTGGGCAGGCGAAAACCGTGCTCGACCAGAACGGTTTTGCGCGAGCGGTCGCCTTCAAACATCCCGCCGATTTGCGGCACGGTGGCGTGCGATTCGTCAATCACCAGCAGGTAATCGTCGGGAAAAAAATCAATCACCGTCCCCGGACGCGAGCCGGGCGGACGCCCGGCGATGTGGCGCGAATAATTTTCGATGCCGGAACAAACGCCCATTTCCTCCATCATTTCCAGGTCGTATTCCGTCCGCTGCTTGATGCGCTGGGCCTCGAGCAGCTTGCCGTGCTTCTCAAAATGCACGATGCGTTCGCGTAATTCCTCGCGGATGCTGAGGCTGGCGCGTTTCATTTTGTCACTGGTGGTGACGAATTGTTTTCCCGGAAAAATCGTGACGGCGTCGAGTGATTCAAGCTTGTTTCCCGTCAACGGCTCAAAACGCGTGAGGCGCTCGATTTGTTCGCCGAAGAATTCAATCCGCAGCGCGTCTTCCCGTCCGGCGGGAAACACCTCCACCGTGTCCCCGCGCACGCGAAAATCGCCGCGTTCAAACGCGATGTCGTTCCGGTCATATTGCAAATCCACGAGGCGCGAGAGGAATTGTTCGCGCGACATGTCCTGCCCGACGCGGATGGGGATGATCATGGCCTCGTAATCCTCCTTGCTGCCGATGCCGTAAATACACGACACGCTCGCCACCACGATGACGTCGCGCCGCGAAAACAGCGAACTCATGGTTGAAAGCCGCAGCCGTTCGATCTCCTCGTTCCGGCTGGAATCTTTTTCGATGAACGTGTCGGTGCGCGGGATGTACGCTTCCGGCTGGTAATAATCGAAGTAGCTGACGAAGTATTCGACGGCGTTTTTGGGAAAAAAACTTTTAAACTCGGCATAAAGCTGCGCGGCCAGCGTCTTGTTATGGGAAATGACGAGCGTGGGCTTGTCCACGTTCTTGATGACGTTGGCGATGGTGAAGGTCTTGCCGGAACCGGTGACGCCGAGGAGCGTCTGGTGTTTTGCGCCGGACACAATGCCGTCGGTCAGCTTCGCAATGGCCTGCGGCTGGTCCCCGGCGGGTTTGAAGGGCGCGACGAGTTCGAACACGCCATGAAAGTAGGGTGGCCATGGGAAGGCGTCAACGGGGGCTTCAATGCAAAAGCAGCAGCCGTCGAACCATGATCACCTTTCGCAATATCCTCGCCGGTTCCAAGCCGAAGGCATTTTAGTTGTTGCCATTCCCTGCATTTCACTTATCTTTAGCTTGCCTGAACGCCGCGTGTGCGGATGTTCATTGAGGCTGAGAAAAAGCAGTCAACCAACAACCTAACCTTTAACCTCCGTTGCCGTTTGCAGCGTCGGTAGTTAGGCAATGGAGCTTCGGTTCCCGCCGTCCGGGTCCCCAAGTTCCCGCAGTTCCAATACAGTTATGCTCACAATGGAAGAAGCCATGAAGCAAACCGGCTCGCTGCCGTTTGCCGCAGGCAATATCGTCAAAGGCAAAATCATCGAAGTCCGGCCCAAGGAAGTCCTGGTGGACATCGGTTACAAGAGCGAGGGCGTCATCCCCGGCTCGGAATTTCAAGATATCAAGACTATCAAGGTCGGCGACGAAATTGATGTCCTCATCGAGAAGCTTGAAAACAAGGAAGGCACGGTCGTCCTCTCACACGAGAAGGCGGAGTTCAAGCGCAATTGGGAGCGCATTCTCACGATTTGCAACGAAGGCGGCACGATCCAGGGCAAGGTCAAATCCGTCGTCAAGGGCGGTCTGGTGGTCAACATCGGCGTCGAGGCATTTTTGCCCGCGTCACAGATTGACATCATCACGCCAAAGAATCTCGCGCAATTTGTCAACAACACCTACGAATTCAAGGTCGTCAAAATCAATCAGGACCGGCAGAACATCGTGCTGTCGCGCCGCGAACTCATCGAGCAGGAACGTTCCGAGAAACGCTCCAAACTGCTGGCCGAAATGGTGCCCGGCGACATCCGCAAGGGCACGGTCAAGAACATCACCGATTTCGGCGCATTCATTGATCTCAACGGCATTGACGGTCTGTTGCACATCACCGACATGAGCTGGGGACGCATCGCGCATCCCTCGGAAGTTTTGCGGGTCGGCCAGGAAATCGACGTGGTGGTGCTCGACGTGAACAAGGAAAAGGAACGCGTCAGCCTCGGTCTGAAGCAAAAGATGGCCAATCCCTGGGACAGCATCGAATCGAAGTTCCCCGTCGGCGCCCGCGTCAAGGGCAAGGTGGTCAACCTCGTGCCCTACGGCGCGTTCGTGCAGCTCGAGCCGGGGGTGGAAGGTCTCGTGCACATCACCGAGCTTTCCTGGACGAAACGCGTGGCCAAACCCAGCGACGTGCTCAAGCCGGATCAGGAAATCGAAGCGATTGTCCTCGGCATCAACCGCGAGGAGCAGAAAATCTCCCTCGGCATCCGCCAGTTGGAAAGCAATCCGTGGGATGCGGCCGAACAAAAATATGCCGTCGGCGCCCGCGTCAAAGGCAAGGTGCGCAACCTGACCAGCTATGGCGCGTTTGTGGAATTGGAGGAGGGCATTGACGGCATGATTCACGTGTCCGACATCTCCTGGACGCGCAAAATCAATCATCCGTCCGAAATTCTCAAGAAGGGCGACGAGCTTGAAGCCATTGTGCTCGAAGTGGACCGCCCCAACCAGCGCATTGCGCTCGGCATGAAGCAGCTGGGCGAGGATCCGTGGGCGAACATTGACAAGCTCTACAAGGTCGGCGACGTGGTGGCCGGCAAGGTCACCAAACTGGCCAGCTTCGGCGCGTTCATCGGCCTGCAGCATGAGATTGACGGGCTGGTGCATATCTCGCAGGTCAGCGAGGAACATGTGGACAAGATCAAAAACGTGCTCAAGGTCGGGCAGGACGTCACCGCTCGGGTCATCAAGATTGACAAGGGCGAGCGCCGCATCGGCCTGTCCATCAAGGCCGCCAGCTATTCCGACGAGCAACTCAAGGAAGAACAGAAAATGCTCGACTCGCTCAAGCCCGGCGAAGATCTCGTGGCGTTGCAACACGCCTTCGATGCCGCCGACGAGGCCAAACAGGATTCGAAGGAATAAATCGGCACGGACAATTCAACGAGACAGGCGGGCCGGCAACGGTCCGCCTGTTTTTTGATTGGGGAGGGACGCCGGGTCGGCGTCCTTAAAATTTCGTGGGCATGGCTTGTTGGGATGAGAGGTCGAATGCTGAATAATGGGACGGCGGCACGCCGTCCCTCCCGATTATTACGTCAGCGACTTGTGCCGGTAATGTAAAATCTTGAACTCCGGCGTGTCGCGAATCTCGTCGAACAGGACGAACTTGTCTTCAAACGGAGGGAAAAGCGCGTCGCCTTCCATCTCGCGTTTTACGAGGGTCAGGTAAAGGTCGGAACAGCGCGACAGGGCCTGGTCGTAGATTTGTGCGCCGCCGCAGATGAAGATCTCGTCTTGAAACTCCTCCGGGTCCAACATTTCCAGCGACTTGAAAATTCTA
>Ga0182016_10000779_pt1 | contig 39535 bp, 35 predicted proteins | sample 712S2MmetaG_FD_120491 | JGI IMG/M metagenome (GOLD analysis project Ga0182016, IMG submission 120491) | Permafrost microbial communities from Stordalen Mire, Sweden - 712S2M metaG | ecosystem: Environmental > Terrestrial > Soil > Wetlands > Permafrost | place: Sweden: Stordalen | collected...
CAAACGCCCGTCTTGTGCACTGCCTAAACAGTCCTCGCGTTCGCTCGGCATAAGCGCTCATTGGGGTCCGCCCACCACGGGTCGGATATACTGTCCCCTATGTTGGCGAGATGGATGCTGCTTCTGGCCCTGGCGGGCTCGTGCCGGGCCGGCGTAATGGAAGACTGGGATGCCTGTCAGAAATTGGGCGCGAACGCCACCCAGACACAATTGACATACTGCGGCGGCCTGCGATCTTTCCTGCAGAAAGATTACACTCACGCTATCGACTCTCTGAACCGCGCGGGCGCGCAGGGCAGCGGTGGAGCTTTCGGCCTGCTGGGCTATATATACGAGAAGGGCCGCGGCGTCCCGCCGGATCCGGCACGCGCCTTCGGATATTACCGGCAAGCTGCACAAGTGGGCAACGGCGACGGCATGCACGAACTGGCTCGCTGCTACCGCTACGGCATCGGCACGGCGCGCAACGAGCCCGAGGCGGTTCGCTGGTTCAAGGAGGCAGCTGCCCACGGCACCGAGGAAGGAAATCAGCCGGTGCCCGGCCACACCGACCCGGCACAAGCCGTGTTCGACGCCGGCGTCCAGCAGTACAAAGCGGGCAATTATGCCGCCGCGTTGGAGACTTTCCGAAAGGCCGCCGACGCCGGCAATCCGCGGGCGCAGCTGCAGGTTGGCTCGCAGTACGAGCGCGGGGAAGGTATCGCCAAGAACGCCGCGGAGGCGGTGCGCTGGTATGCCAAAGCGGCCGCGGCCGGCGACACAACTGCGCAGAAAAACCTGGGACAGATGTATGAGAACGGGCAAGGCACGCCCGAAAATTGGACCCTGGCCGCGGAGTGGTATCAGAAAAGCGCATCCAAGGGATCGCCAGATGGCGAGTTCGCCCTGGGCCGCTGCTACGAATTCGGAATCGGCGTTCCGCAGGACCGCGCGCTGGCCATCCAGTGGTTCCAGAAGGCCGGCGCACAGGGCAACAGCCAGGCGGCTTACTTCGCCAAGTGGCTGAAGGAGCCCACCAATTTCATCGGCTTCCGCAATAACACGGAGCACAATTACGTGATGGACCGTCTCCATTTTGCGGGCGATTTCCTGGGGGGCGACCCGGCCGGCGTGACGTTCAGAAGCTCCGACGAGAGAGACAGGTTTCTGATCGCCTTCAAGAGCAACGCGGTGTTTCACGAGGCGCAGGCGAAATGGGCGATGAACCGCGCCAATTATCAGTCGTGCATGAGCGCAGGCGGTTCCAACTGTCAGGCTCCCGGCGCGCCGCCGGCTCCTCCCAGGTGAGGAGGTTACATCGAATGGCCAACGCCGCTGCTCGCCGAGCGGCTTTCCTCGATGGAGGCGAAGCTGGCATGCGCTGGAAAAGCACCGCTCGGCTGAAGATCAGGCGCAGAGGCGGCGAACACCGGCCCAGACCCGCTCGATCTACATCTTCTTTGGTGGCGCGCCGGCTATGCTGTCACTCGATTCAAAAGACTTCTTGGACAAGCTGAAGCATGTCCCACAAAACTCCCTCGCGGTCGCGGCTTCTCGGCATGGCGACCGAATTCCGCGATTGCAAAAATACCTGAGATCCGTCCGCGCCTCTGCGTCCCAACAAGATGGAACCAATCGCGGGCGTTTCTGCAATCATATTTAGGCGGAACTTGAGGTCCGCGGAGGGGTTTGTCTCAAATAGACGTAAGCAGTCATGACTCAGGGGATCCTTTCTACTGCGGCCCAGGCAGAGCTTCCGGCCGTCTCTCCGCTTCTGTTGCACCAATTCTTTGAAGAAGCTGCCCGCAAATGGCCTGCGCGGATCGCCGTCGATGTGCCACCGGGGCCGGGGCGGCCGGAACGCCGGCTGACCACCTACGCGCAATTGGCGCGACAGGCCGACGGCGTGGCCGCAGCTTTGGGCGTGATAGGGAGCGATTCCCTGGTGGCGATTCTGCTGCCGCGGGATTCCGCGCGGATCTACAGCGCGCAGCTGGGCGTTCTGCAGGCCGGCGGCGCGTATACCAACCTCGAGCCGTCGCTTCCTGACGGGCGCGTTGGCGAAATTCTGGAAGATTCGCAAGCGGTCGCGCTGCTCACGGACGGTGCGGGCGCGGAGCGGGCGCACAGCTTGGGATTTGCGCGGCCGATTCTGCTGGCCGAAGAGCTGCCCGACGCGCTGCCGGGCGTGCTTCCCTGCCCCGATCCAGCGAGCCTCGCTTACGTGATCTACACTTCCGGCACCACCGGCCGTCCCAAGGGCGTCATGATCGAACACCGGAGCATCGTGAATTTGGTGGCCTTCGACCGGGCAGAGTTCAGACTTACGCCCGACGATCGCGTGGCGCAGAATTCGTCGGCGGTTTACGATTCGTCGGTGGAAGAGACCTGGCTGGCCTTCGCGGCGGGCGCGACTTTGGTGGTGGCGGACGAACATACCTTGCGGCTGGGGCCGGACCTGGCGCCGTGGCTGCGGAGCGAAAAGATCACGGTGATTTCGCCGACGCCGACGCTATTGCGTTCCACGGGATGCGCGCGGCCGGATCTCGAGTTGCCCGATCTGCGGCTGGTGTACGTGGGCGGCGAAGCGGTTCCGCAGGATCTGGCCGACCGCTGGTCGAAGGGCCGGCGGATGGTCAACGGCTACGGCCCGACCGAATGCACCGTGGTGGCTACGAGAGCCGAGATTCGGCCGGGCGAACCGGTATCGATCGGGCAGCCGGCGCCCGGGCTCGCCGCGTATGTTCTGGATGAAGCGATCGAGGAAGTGGCGGCGGGTGAGTGGGGCGAGTTGTGCATCGGCGGCGAGGGCCTAGCGCGCGGATATCTCCATCGTCCGGAGCAGACGGCCGAGAAGTTCGTGGCGCACCCGCGATTCGGGCGGATCTATCGGACCGGCGATTTAGTATACCGCGCGGCCAACGGCAACTTGTTCTATCACGGGCGCGCCGATACGCAGGTGAAGATCCGCGGCTATCGCATCGAGCTGGAAGAGATTGAAATGCGTCTGGCCGAGGTGAAAGGCGTGCGGTCGGCCGCCTGCGCGGTGCAGGAGGGAGTGCTGGTGGCATTCGTGGCGCCGGAAGACGATTGGCCGGACGAGGGCTTTGCGGCGTTGGAAGCCAGCCTGCGAGAAGCTCTACCCGACTACATGGTGCCGGGCCGCTTCGGCATTCTGCGGGAATTGCCGCTCACGGCCGGCGGCAAGCTGGATCGCGCGGCGCTGCCGCGGCTGGATGGGCCGGCGCGCACGAACACAGGCATGGCGGCGCGAAACGCGCGCGAGTCGATGCTGGCTGAGACTGTTCGTGAGGTGCTCGGGCTAAGCGCGCCGGTACCTGTGGACGCCGATTTCTTTACCGATCTGGGCGGAAATTCTCTGCGGGCGGCACAGCTGGTGACGAAGCTGCGCGAACGGGACGCGTCGACTGCGGTGACAGTGCGCGATGTGTACGAGGCGCGTACCGTGGCCGCTCTGGCGGAGCGGATGGCGCCGGCGATCATGGCTGCGCCCGAGGAGAAAGTATCGGGAACGAGGCCGTCGGCAATGCTGGCCACGGCAGTGCAGGCGGTCTGGCTGTTGGCGACATTCTCGCTGGCGGCGCTGGCGGCCGCAAGGGGCGTCATCGACGGGGCATCCGAAATGCTGCGGCATGTGGGGCTGGCGATTTCGCTGTTGCTGTCGCCGGTGCTGTTCTATGCAGGCATAGCGGTGTATACGCCGTTCGCCATCGGCGCGGCCGTGTTGGTGAAGCGCTGCCTGATCGGGCGCTACCGCCGGTTGCGCGCTCCCGTCTGGGGCAGCTTCTATGTGCGGAACTGGATGGTGCAACAGACGGTCCGGATGGTTCCGTGGTGGCTGCTGGAAGGCACGGGATTTCAGACGATGGCGTTGCGGGCACTGGGGGCGCGGATCGGCCGGCGCGTGCACATTCATCGCGGGGTGAACCTGGTGCATGGCGGATGGGACCTGCTGGAGATCGGGGACGACGTGACCATCGGGCAGGAAGCAAACCTGGGGCTGGTGGAACTGGAGGACAGCGAAATTCTGGTGCGGCCGGTGCATCTGGGGAATGGCTGCACCCTCGAGACGCGCGCCGGAGTGGAAGGCGGTGCGCGGATGGAGGACGGCGCGCAGTTGACGGCGCTCTCGTGGCTGCCACCCGGCGGACGCGTTCCCGCCGGCGAGCGCTGGGACGGCATTCCCGCGAAGGCGGCGGGGTTCGCGCCGTCCGTGCCGGTAACACCGCCGGAGATCTCGCCCGTGCTGCACGATTTTCTGATGGTGACGGCGCGGGCGGTGTGCGTGTCGCTGCCGGGGACGATTCCGGCATTCCTGGCGGCAGTGGCGGCGCTGGCGCTGGGAGTGGATACGGAGATGCCGCAGAGAGTCCTGCTGGCGGGGCTCGGATTGCTGGTGGCGAGCATGCCGCTCACGCTGGCGGCGGAAGCGTGGATGGTCCGCGCCATGGGCCGCGTTCCCGAAGACGCGATCGGGCTATGGAGTCTGAAATACCTCCGCGTCCGCATGAAGACCGAACTGCTGGAATCGTCCGGCCATTGGCTGGCGGGCACACTGTTCTGGCCGGTCTGGCTGCGCTGGGCGGGAATGAAGGTGGGGCGCGGGTGCGAGATCAGTTCGATCTACGATACGGTCCCCGAGAAGGTGGAGATCGGAACGGAGACGTTCCTCGCCGATGGCATTTATATCGGCGGCCCGCGCATAGATCGCGGCACGGTGACGCTCGCCGCGACAAGGCTGGGGAGTTGCGTGTTTCTGGGCAATCACGTGGTGATTCCAGGCGGCCGGAGCTTGCCGGACAACGTGCTGCTCGGAGTGTGCACGGTGGCGGGGGAGGCGATGGAGAACGGGCGGTCGTGGTTCGGCCATCCGCCCTTCGATCTGCCCCGCCGGGAAGTGGTGGCGTGCGACCGGAGGCTGACGCTGCGGCCATCGGCGGCGAGGTACCTCACGCGGCTCGTCTGGGAGGTGCTGCGCTTCGGGTTGCCGATTCCGCCGGCGCTGGCGGGTTTGTGGTGGTTGTATGTGGCGTCGACTGCCGGGCCGGCGGCGCTCTGCGCGGCGGCGATTGGGGCGGAAGGGGCTCTGTTGGGGCTGGCGTTGGCCGCGAAGTGGGTGCTGCTAGGCAAGGTGCGGCCGGGGCAACATCCATTTTGGGCCTGCTGGTGCGGGCGATGGGACTTCGTTTACATGGCGTGGGAGAACTGGGCGCACATGACGCTGGTGTACCTGGAGGGCACGCTGCTGCTTTCGTGGTATCTACGCGCGATGGGGATGAAGATCGGCAAGCGGGTGGTGCTCGGTCCGGGATTCGCGCAGGTGGTGGATCCGGACATGCTGATCGTCGAAGACGGCGCCACGGTGAGCGCGATGTTCCAGGCGCACACCTTCGAAGATCGCGTGCTCAAGATGGATTACGTGCACGTGAGACGCGGCGCGACGCTGGGCACGGCGTCGGTGCCGCTCTACGGCGCCGACATCGGCGCGGGCGCATACGTGGCGCCGCATAGCGTGGTGATGAAGGATGAGCACTTGCTGCCAGGCGTGCGATACGCTGGGGCTCCGGCGGGGATCGGTGCAAAAGGATTTTCACCACAGAGCCACGGAGACACGGAGAAAAACAACGTCAAAAGCAAAGCCCGAGATCACGGAGGTGGCGGAGGACACGGAGGAGCCGGCTAGCGCAATGTGGGGTCGGCGCGAGGCGTGCCAGCTCCGTGGACTCCGCTTCCTCCGTGTCTGATCACAGGGAAGACGCGAGGGCTGCGAAGTCCGGCGCTTGTCTTGGTTTCTCCGTGTCTCCGTGACTCAGTGGTGAAAACTTATCCTTCGCGCGTGTAGCTCAAGGCCTGCACCCAGCCGAGATTGAACGGGAGCTCGGTGAGCGGACCCTGCCACTTGAGCTCGCGTTCGATATCGGGGTGCATGCGATAGGATTTCTTGACGTCGTCGACCTTCGCCCCGATGACGTCGATCTTCGACGGGTCGAACTGGCCAAGACCGAGATCGCCGCAGTACTTCACGTAGCCGAGCCAATCGGGGTTGATCCCCATGGTTTCGGCGGCAACGCGGTCAGCCGCGACGTAATCGGTGGACGCCAGGGCGATGCGCGATGGCACCTGAGTCCCGGAATTCGGGCCGTTGCCTTCCATGCCCTCGTAGCCGTCGATCAGCGAGGCGCCCCAGTTCAGCCGCTGCGCCGTGACCATCATATTGTAGTGAGTCTGGCGCAGACCGACGTGATATTTGCGCTTGTCACTCCAGCGGGGATTCTCGCCCGTGGCCTGGTGAAGAGGCGCGCCGAGCACCATATTCTTGATGGATAGCGACGCGATGACGGTGTTGTGCGTCTTCAACATGCACGCCGAGATGACGAAAGCTTCGGGGTCCACCAGGCGGGCGGCGATGCGGCAGGGCACGATGTGCAGGTCGCTATCGAGGAGGGCGACGCGCTCGAACTTGGCTTCGTCGTTGAGATCGATAAGCTTGAGCTGTTGACGGCGATACTCGGAGGTCAGCGCGCGGTACTTGAAATTGTCGTAGCCGTCTTTGGTATCGCCGGCGGAGGATTCGGCGATGACCACCGGGCCTTTGAAGCTCTCGGAAAGATAGTCCAGAATGCCGCGCATGGAGTCGGCGTGGCTGGCGGCGAGCTGGTTAGTGGTGTTGACGAAGTTGGGTTTGATCACCACGTACTTCTTGCCCTTCATCTTCGCCTGCATTTGCTTGTCGATCGATTTCAGCGCCGTGTAAACGTTCTTGCGGCGCTCGTCGCCATGCGCGAGGGCGACCGTGGAGCGGAAATCGGGAACGGGGAACGATTCCGGATGTCCGCCGAAATTCATCGGCCGGCGGACCGGCGCTGGCGGGGTCGCCTGCTGCGCGCCTGCCACGCTGGTTCGCAGGAGCGCGGCCGCTCCCGCCAGTTGGAAGAGACTCCTTCGATTGACACCATTCGCCATGTTGGGACTCCTATTCAGGACTTTAAGCACTCATTATATCCAATCGGCTCAGGCTTGAGAAGAGAGTTCTTGCAATTCTTCGGGCGACCAGTGCGGGACACCGCCAGCGCGGCTAGCCACCAGCGCGCCCAGGCGGTTGGCGAAATCGCCGACCTCGTGCGCCGGCAATCCGGCGTGAATACCGTGGAGGAGCGCGGCGGCGAAGGCGTCCCCTGCGCCCACCGTGTCGGCCACAGTGACGCGGTAGCCCGGGAGTTCGAGGTATTCTCCGCCGAGCAGGAGGGCGCACCCTTCGCTGCCCCGTGTCACGCAGACAGCTTGCCAGCCGAATCGCGCCGCGTAGCTGCGGCAGAACGACTCCAGCGTAGTCTCGGGAGTGCCGAACATCCGGCCCACCATCCCCACTTCCACGTCGTTGAGCTTCACTACATGGGCGACCTCGCACAGGCCGGCGACGAGCTCGGGTGTGTAGGAATCGCGGCGCAGATTGATGTCGTAAAAGCAGCGCGCGTGGGGGAAGCGCTGGATCACGGTGCGCAGCAACTGTCGTGCTTGGGGATGCATGGAGAAGAGCGTGCCGAAGGCGATCCAATCGGGCGGCGGCGAGGCGAGGGCCACGAAGTCCGCCTCGTCGAGACTGGCGAAATCGTATGCCGCGGGCCGGTGGATCACGTAAGACGGCTGCCCGCCGGCGTCCACGGTAACGGTGACGATGCCGGTCGGGTGATCCGGGACGGTGCGGATGAATCGCGTGGGGAGACCGAGATCGCGGGCCTGCTTTAAGGCGCGAGCGCCGCGCGCATCGTCGCCGACGCCGCTGACGAACGACACGCGATGCCCCAGGCGGAACAATTGGACCGAGAAATTCAGGACGGCGCCACCGAGATACTCGGCATCGCCGATGAGGTCCCAGAGAATTTCGCCTATGCCGATGGTGTGCATGAAAGGGCTAAAAACAAGATTTAGCCACAGATGAACACAGATAAGAAGGCTTGGTTTTATCTGTGTTTATCTGTGTTCATCTGTGGCCAATATTCTTTTTCTACAAGTTCAAATTCTTCCTCGCCCAATCGATGGAGCGGGCGACGCATTCGTCTTCCAGCTTCAAGAAAGCTTCCGGCGTAATGCCGGCGGTGTGCGGCACAGCAACTTTGGGCTTATTTTGGTGCACTAATTCCAAAGTGTGGGCCAGATCGCGGCCAGGAAGCGGGCTATACCGATCATCGAAGGTGACCCAATATTTGTCGGTGAAGACGGGAATTTTCAGCGGCTCGCGCACGATCATTTCGAGATCGAAAGCCATGTTGGGATCTCTCTTCTGAAGAGTGGCGACCATGCCTTTGATATCGAGGAAACCCTCGCCGAGCGGCACTTCGGAGAGCAGGAATCCATCCTCGTACGGCTCGACAGCCATATCTTTGATGTGGCAGGCGAAGGTGTAGGGCAGGAGATTTTCGAGCGTTTCCTGGGGGTCTTCGCAGAGCGAGATGTTGTTTCCGAAATCGAAATGCACGCCCACCCATTCGCTGCCGATGCGCTTGAGCCAGGCGGCCTGCTCCGCCGAGCGCCAGCCTTTATGATTCTCGAGCCCCAGGCGCATTTGGTGCTTGCGCAGGATGGGCTCGGCCAGCGCGATGGACTTCTGGTTGCGCTCGAAGCTGGCCTTGAAGCTGGCGAAGTCGTTGAATTCCTCGTAGCGCCGCGCCGTCATGGCGGCGTGCAACGAGATCGCGCCGGCGGCCTTCGCCATTTTGACACTGGCGTCGAAAGCCTCGACGCCGCTCTCGTCGCGCGGAAAGCCGACGTCCATGATGACGCGCATGTTGTACTGCTCCACGCGCTCGCGGAACGCCTTCACGTCGGCAGGATCGTTGGACGCCGGGCGGGCGCCTTCGGCCACGCCGAAGCCGAGGCCGTGAAAATAGCCGAGAAAATCGAAGGCCCGACCGCGTCCGCCGCCCGCACCGCGCCCCCGGCCACCTGTGGAGCGCGCTCCGAAACCGGCCGGGGCGCCACCCATATTTCGCAACTGGGCGTTCTGAGCTGACGCACGATCGAGTGTCCATATGGCGGTGGCGGACCCGGCCGCCGCCAACATCTGTCTTCTGGTAATCACAGTATCTGCCTCATTTTCCCGCAAGTTTGAATGCCCAAAGCGTGTCGCCTGCGCCCACGACCAGGTATTGCTTGCCGTTCAGCAGGAACGTGGACGGTCCGTTGCTCACCATGGAGTTGAGGCGCAAGTGCCAGAGCGCCTTTCCATCGGCGGGATTGTAAGCGATCAGGTTGCCTGACGGATCGCCGGTGAAAAGCAGTTTGCCGGCGGTGGTCAGGATGCCGGGGAAGGCATTGCCGAATCCGCCGCTGGGATACACGTGCTTCCAGGCAACATCGCCCGTCTTATAGTCGATAGCTTCGAGAAGCGGCTCGGACATACCGCCTCCGCCGCCCCCGCCGTAACCTTGCGGCTCTGGATCGTCGTCCGTTAAGTAAGTCACGCTGTAACCCTGCTTGGCGTTCACATAGAAGAGTCCCGTGTCGGGATCGAAACTGGGAGGCGGCCAGTTAGTTCCGCCGCCACCGGGAATATTTACCAGCGAGCCGTCTACCTTGGGTTCCTTAGCCGGGTCGGGAATAGGTTGGCCCTTGGCGTCGATGCCTTTCATCCAATTGACGCCGACATAGCCTTTGGTGACGAGGCTCTCGCCGTTAGTACGGTCGAGCAGCGTGAAGATGCCATTGCGTGCCGCCTGCGCCAGCATCTTGCGCGGCTGGCCGTGGAAGAGGCCGTCGAACAGGATGCAGGTTTCCGTGTTGTCCCAATCGTGGGTATCGTGCGGCGAGGGCTGGTGATACCAGACCAGCTTGCCGGTGTCGGCATTGAGGGCAACGATGGAGGCGGTCCAAAGATTGGCGCCGGGACGGCCCTGGCCGGCGAATACGGGATTGGGATTACCGGTTCCCCAGTAAATGAGGTTCAGCTCGGGATCGTAAGTGCCGGGCATCCAGGTCATGCCGCCGCCGTGCTCCATGGCTTGCGAATTGGGCCAGGTTTCGGCGCCGGGCTCCCCTTTGCGCGGAGTGGTATTCCAGCGCCATTGCAGGTCGCCCGTCTCGGGATCGCGCGATTCCAGGAAGCCGGGGACGTCCATGGCGTCGCCGCCCACGCCGACCAGAACGTGATTCTTCACCACCAGCGGCGACATGGTGCAGAAGTACTGAATTTTCTCGTCGGCGACTTTCTGGCGCCAGCGCTCCTTGCCGTCTTTGGCGTTGAGCGAGAGGAACCAGCAGTCGGGCGTCATGAAGTAGAGCCAATCGCCGTACATGCCCAGTCCGCGATTGCCCACCAGGTGGCCGCCGTGATCTTCCCAACCGAAATGCCAGAGCTCCGCGCCGGTGCGGGCATCGAGCGCCCATACATGGTCGGGAACGGTGAAGTAGAGGATGCCGTTGACCATCAGGGGCGTCGATTTGATCTCGGGATTGCCGACGCCGCGCTGCGGACCGATATTGCTAATACGATACATCCAGGCCAGCGTGAGTTTATCGATGTTACCGGAATCAATCTGACTAAGCGGGCTAAAGCGCTTGCCGGAGTAATCGCCGTTGTAAGTCGGCCAGGCGTCCGCCGGCGGCTTGAGGAGTAACTTGGGGTCGAGGCTTTGTGCCGTAAGCAGGCTGGCGGCCAAGGAAAGAGCAACGAAGTAACGGGTCATTTCAAGGTTACCAGGTAAGCCGTGAGGTTATGCATGTCGCGATCGGTATATTTGGGGAGTAAGTCGCGATGCCCGGCCAGCTTGTCTTCGAGCTGCACTTTCACGGAGTCACGCGGCCAGGAGTGGTAATTGCCCTGCGCATCGTACATCGAGATATCGAAATCGTCCTGGCGTTTGAGCGTGCCGGCGATGACCTCGCCGGAAGATAGAGTGACGGTCACCTTTTGCGGGCTCGCAGGTCCCCGGCCTCCGCCGAACATGCTCGGTCCAGGCCAGATGAAGCGTGTTTGCAACTGTTCGGGCTGGTAGCGCGAACCGATATGGGCCAGATCGCCGGTAGGAGAATGGCAGCTCTTGCAGCCGCCGGCGCCATTGAAGTAGTCCTCGCCGGCCTTGGCGTCGCCGGTGACCACGTTGAGATGCTTATAAATGCCGCGATTCGCCACCAGTTCCACCTGCATGTGAAGGAACTCGGCGATCTCGTAGAGTTGGTCCTTGGTGAACTGGGCGAACGCGGGCATCCCCCGATCGGGGCGGCCCTGCGAGATCACGGGACCGATGAGCTCGCCCTTTTCGTCGTGCAGCACTACTTCGGAGCGGACCAGATTGGGGCCTTCGGCGCCGCGGGCCTTATCGCCGTGGCAGAATCCGCACGTGGGTGCGTAAAGTTTCTCGCCGCGGGCCGCGGCAGCCGCATCGGGCGCGGGCCCGAGTCCGAGAAACTCGCGCGTATTGCCGCGGCCGCCGGCCGGCCCTCGCCCACCGCCTCTGCCGGCGGCCGGCGGCATGTCTTCCTGCGCCAGAAGCGGCAGCGCAGCAGCGGTCAGCAGGCAGGCAAGGAGTCGTTTGGAACGGTACATGGTCCCCCCGGCAATAGCATATATCAAGCTCCGGGGCCTGTGGGGAAGCGTCGAGGCCGGGGATTTTGTGGGATAAGCTTGTCCAAGCGAGCGGAGCTCGCTCTGGCCCTTTGGAAACGCAAGTGTGCCGATACCGAGCCGCGACCGGAGGGCGGCGCCAAGTTACGGTTCCGGCTGGACGGCAATGGACGACCGATTCAACGGTGGGCGGGGCTTGAGCGGAGCTCCCACCATGGCGAGGGCGCGTCCGGATCGTCGTCTTCAGGCTTGCGCGAGATCAGCGTCTGAATCTTGCGTTTGGCATCTTCTATTAATTCGGCCAGCATCCTGTGCTCCTTCTGTCCAAAATACTCTCCGCAAACGCGCTGTGCAAGGGGTTATACTCGGCTTGGAAGATTACTGTATTTAGGTACTGTTTATCCTGTTCGTGGAGGAACTATTGCCATGCCAGACACCACGCGGCGAACTTTCTTAGGGACGGCTGCGCTGACGGCCGCGTCCTACCAGCGAATTCTCGGCGCCAACGATCGTATCGGAGTCGGATTCATCGGGTACGGGCTGATCGGCAAACAACACGTCGTGGATTTCAAGAAATTCCCCGACGTCGATATCGTGGGCGTTTGCGATGCCTACAAGCCGCGCGTCGACGAGGCCCTGCAACTTGTCGGCAACCCCAACGCCAAGGGCTATTCCGATTTCCGCAAGATGTACGAGAACAAGGATATTCAGGGCGTCGTGGTGGCCACGCCGGACCACTGGCATGCGCTGCTGACCATTCTGGCCTGCGAGGCGGGCAAGGATGTATACGTCGAAAAGCCCATGACGTTGTTCCTCGATGAGGGCAAGTGGATGATCCAGGCGGCGCGTAAGTACAATCGCATCGTCACCGTGGGGACGCAGCGGCGGCAGGGCAAAGGGGTGGCGGCGGCCAAGAAAGTGGCGGAATCGGGCGCGCTTGGCAAGATCCACTCGGTGCGAATGGCTTCGTTCCGCAATATCTATCCGGGGTTCGGTAAGACGCCGGTTTCCGACCCGCCGAATGGGTTCGATTATGATATGTGGCTCGGGCCGGCGCCCAAGAAGCCGTACACGGCGCATCGCGGCCTCTACCATTTCCGCTGGTTCTGGGACTACTCGGGCGGCCAGATGACCAATCTGGGGGCACACATTATCGATCAGGTGCTGTGGATCATGAATGTGAAAGGTCCGACGATGGTCACATCGACGGGCGGACGGTACGCGCTCGAAGACGACGGCGAAACGCCGGATCTGCAGGACGCTTCCTGGGTCTTCCCCGGCTTCACCATGAACTGCGCCATTCGCGAAGCCAACGCGTCGCGCGGCGATCCGGGACAGGTGTACCTGGGCACCAAAGGGTCGATGACCATGGCTGGCGGCTACCAGGTCGCGCCGGAACAGAAGATCGATCCGGTCAACGACATCCCGCGCTTCCAGGGGCACCCGATCGGCGGACCGGTTTATAGCGAAACCAAGCCAACGCCGTGGATCGAGCCGCAGACGGGCGGAGTTTCGTCGGACGCACGCTATGGCACCGGCGGCGAAGACACCATGGCGATGAACGAGCGCGATTGGCTCGACTGCATGCGCAGCCGCAAACGCCCGCTGTGCGAAGTGGAAGATGGCCATCGCGTGTCCATCGCCTGCCATCTGGCCAATATGTCGCTGAAATTGGGCCGCTCGATTCGCTGGGATCCCGAGAAGGAACAGGTGATCGGCGATAAAGAGGCGGCGGCCATGTGCCTGCGTCCGTATCGCGCGCCGTGGGACGCGGCACTGCGCAGCGTAGTGAAGGTTTAATCCTCAGGCCAGCCGCTGCGCAGGCGGAGCGCACGAATCTGCGCTACGTGATGGCGCCCGTGCCACGCGTACAGCGCTGCGAGGCGTTCGAGAGACACCGAGCTTCCACTTTTCGGATGCACAAACGTGCGCTGCCAGTCCGCCGGCGCGAGCGCCCGCCAAGCTGCAATCCAGCGCTGATGCAGCGCGGTCAAGAGGGCGAGCGAGGAGTCGATGGGTCCCAAGCGCGCGTCGGGCAACTCGCCCCACGAAGGTTCGCTGTACGGCTTGATGGTGGGTACATCCTCCGTGAGGGCCAGTTTAAACCGAATGTAGGAATTCATGTGATCGTCAGCGTAGTGATGCACCACTTGCCGGACGGTCCAGCCGCCGGGGCGATACGGCGTATTTAGTTGGTCTTCGGAAAGACCGGCGGTGATGCGGCGCAATTCGGCCGGCGTCCCTTCAATGACGCGCAGCCACTCATCTCTTATCTGCGCATCGCTCCCGCCATTCCACGAGAAGCGCCCGATGGGATATTGCAGGGTCTCTAATTCCATGATTTAGCTCTGCGGTGTTCGATGTTACGGGTTCGTCTTAAGGTGCATCGAATTTCTCTTGACATGTGACCATTTGGTCACCTATTATCGAGCCATGGACGATGTGTTCCGCGCACTTGCGGATCCGACACGCCGGCGTCTACTCGACAAATTATTCAAAGAAGACGGGCAGACGCTCGGCGCGTTGGAGAAGCGCGTGGCGATGACGCGTTTCGGCGTCATGAAGCACTTGAAGGTGCTGGAGAAGGCCGGCCTGGTGGTCACCAAACGGCGGGGACGCGAGAAGTTGCACTTTCTGAACGCGGTACCCATCAGGCGCATACACGACCGCTGGGTAAGCAAGTACGCCGCGCCCTGGGCCGCGGCATTGAGCGAGATCAAAGAAGAACTAGAGGAGAGGACCATGGAAAAAGTGTTCGAAATTTACATCAAGACAACGCCGGAGCGACTCTGGCAGGCGATTACCGACCCTGACCTGCGCCGTAAATACAATTTCGGCGTAGTGGTCAGTTCAGACTGGACGGCGGGATCGAGCTATCGGGGGCTCGGCCACGGACATCCCATTCTGGAGGGCGAAAATCTGGAAGTCGATCCGCCGCGCCGACTGGTGCAGAGCTTTCGCGCACTCTGGGGCGACGATGTGAAGAGCGAGGGGACTTCGCGCGTGACGTGGGAGATCAAGCAGGTGGCCGATTCCTGCCAACTCACAGTCACCCACGATCAACTGCGCGAGGGAGCCAACAGCCAGCTGTTTGGCGGCTGGCCGATGATCCTCTCGGGTCTGAAGACGCTGCTCGAAACGGGCGAAACGCTCACCACGCCCGGATCGCTCATGTACGCACAGGTGTGAAGGCTCGGTTTTGGTGGCCCGCACCGGGCTGTCGCCCGGCTGGGCAAGCTAAAGCTTACCCCACAGCAGAAACACCGGCGATTTTGTGGGATAAGCTTTAGCTTGTCCAAGCGAGCGGAGCTCGCTCTGGCCCTTTGGGCCATGATGCACTCCCTCGCGCGCGCAGACGTCAGTACCGGACGCCGATTCGCTCGCCGAATCGGCGGTCCGGCAGCAGCCAGCAAACGATTCCCACGCCGAGAGGATGCATCAAGCCAGCCATCGCGAATATCGGCGCGTAGGTGAAATGCTGCACCACCCACGCCGTGCCGAAATTCGCCAGGACGCCACCGACGGTACCGCCCATTCCGGAAATCCCCATCACGGTACCGATTTCGCCGGCGCGGCAGATATCGGTGGGCAAGGCCTGCATGTTGGAGATCCAAAACGCGTGGCCCATGGTGACGAAGCAGATCGCTGCGATGGCGAGCGCGGCCGTCGGCGCCAAGGGCGCGAGGATCGCCACCGGCATGATCGCCGCTCCCAGGATCATCACGAACTTGCGCGCCCTGGGCAGCCGCCAGCCGGCGCGCATCAACCTTCCGGAGAGCCAGCCGCCGAACAGATAAGCGATACCGCCGGCCACAAAGGGCACGGAAGCATATTGTCCGACCATGGCGAGGTCGAAATGGCGCTCTTTGCGGAGATACTCGGGCAGCCAGAAGATGACGAAGTAGATCACAGGGTCGGTGAAGAAGCGCGCCAGTGTGAGCGTGAAGCACTCGCGAGTCTTGAACACTTCCCACCAGCTCAGACCGCCGGCCTTCACCGGCCGGGTCTCCGCCGGCGTCTGCACCTCGTGCTTCATGGCATCGTACTCGGAGGCGCGCAGCCAGCGATTGAGATGCGGAGGCTGATACAAAATCAGCCAGGCTGCGAGCCAAACGAATCCGACCGCTCCGGTGAAGTAGAAGGAGTATCGCCAGCCGTAACTGAGCGTGAGGAAGCTGACGACAGGCGGGGCCGCGGCCGAGCCGAGCATGGTGCCGGCGTTGAAGATGCCGATGCCGAGCGCTCGCAGCCGCGCCGGAAACCATTCCGCCACCGCGCGAGCCGCCGCCGGCCAATTCCCCGGTTCGCCCAGCCCCAAGAGCGCGCGGCAGGCCGCCAGCGACCATTTGCCAACCGCGAAACCGTGCAGCATAGCCGCGCACGACCATACGAAAATGAAGACCGCAAACCCACGGCGCGTGCCCAGCCGGTCGACAATGTAGCCCGAGAAGGCGTACATCACTGCGTATGCGATGAGGAAGACGGCGACCACTTGCGAATAGTCGCCCTCCGTCATGGAGAACGCCCGGCGCAAGTCGGTGGAAATCACCGAGAGCGCCAGACGGTCGGCATAATTGATCGCGGTGGCGAGAAATAGCAACGCCGCGACCACCCATCGCATCTGGGGAATCTTCACTGCTTCTCGAAAACGAGAGTCTGATCGAACTCACCCATCTGCATGGCAATGTGCTGCGCCACGGTAAGAGTTTTTCCGTCGTCCGAGAGCGTCCATTTTTGCGTCAAGGTAAAATCCATGTCGCCGAATTGGCCCTTTGACTCGAGGGCCAGTTTATCGCCATCCCATTTCACCGTGCTCTTAATAGGAGAGCCTTGGAACCCCTCGTTGGTGCACTCCTTGCCGTCGGTAGTGTAGCTGCCTTTCATTTCGATTTCGCCCATCTGGCCCGACTGCTTGGAGACGGTATCCAGTTTCGGCTCGGCATGAGCGATCTTGATGGTCATGGAATCGGGACCGGGAACGTCGCCGAAGGTGCTCTTGGAGGTATTCAACTTCCAATCGCCGGTGAAATCGGGTTTGGCGAGCGCGGGCAACGCCGTCAGGGCCAATATGGCAAAAATTGCGAAGGATTTTTTGGACATGAAATGAGCTCCTCTTCCTGGGGGCAGTATATCGCCTCTCTCCAAGCAATGTTATCCTCTTTGTAAAATGCCCATATCTCTGAAGGACCAAGTAGTAGTGGTAGTGGGCGCGTCGAGTGGGATCGGACGCGCGACGGCGGTACTGATGGCGCGGGAAGGAGCGAAAGTGATGGCCTCCGCGCGCCGCAAGGATCGCCTGGAGCAGTGGCAGAAGGAGATGGCCGCCGAGGGCCACACCGTTGCGACATTCGTGGCGGACGCCACCGATCCCGCGCAGATGGATGCGCTGGCAGCGGCGGCTCGCGAAAAGTTCGGCGCGACTCAGATTGTGGTTTACGCTACCGGGACCAATACTCCCGACCGCGCCATGAAGCGCCTGACTCCGGCGGTGTGGAACGAACTCATCGCCACCAACCTGAACGGCGCCTACTACGCCACGCAGGCGTTTTTGCCGGCGATGCGCGATGCGCGCGCCGGGCACATCATCTATATCTCTTCGATCTCCGGCCACACGCCCGACGTTTCGGGCGCGGCCTACCAGGCGAGCAAGCGCGGCATGATCGGGCTCTCGCACGCCGTCCGCCTGGAAGAAAAGGAAAACGGCATCCGCACCACGGTGGTCAATCCGGGGCTGGTGGATACCGAGATCCTGGAAAAGCGCCCGGTCAAGCCGTCCGCCGAAATGCTGGCGCAGGCGTTGGTACCGGAGCACGTGGCGGAAGCGGTGTTGGCGTGCGCCAAGCTCCCGGCGCGTGCGGTGATCACGGAAATGTCGATAGTGCCGTCGGCGCTTTGAGCTTCCGATTCACCACAGATCTCCAGCGCCGACGGGCGTCGGCGTTCATTGGGCGAGGTAACTGTCGAACAACAAGATTCACCGCCGAGACACAGAGGCGCTGAGAGAAGACAAACAAAAACACCGGAGAGCGCAGAGGGCGCAGAGGTGAGATTATACGTCGGCGCGGGCGTCTTGGTTCGCTTTTAATTCGCCTTAAGCATTGATAGCTGCCGCTGAAAACAAGGGACTTAAACGAAGTTACCGGGGAGCCACAGCGATAGCGGAGGACGACGGGTAGCCGGGGTGGCCACATCCCCCCGCTATTCCACCCCGTAATACCTGAAAGGACAAAAACAATGGAACTGAAGCTGGATCACACCCCGCGTTGGAACGTGCAGGCCTTGCTCGGCGCGCAACGTGTACATGCATCGATTCTATTCGCGCGATCTGCAGCATCGCGCACCTCACCTCGCTAGACGCTGGCGAGGAGAAGGCCGTCGAAGTGAAGCGCGAGATGGTTGCTTGCCAGGAGCGCGTTGGCCGTGGGACCCCTCCGAGTTCGAGAGATCCATTCCGGCAAGCGCTCATAGTTTCGTGCGCGGAAAAATAGACATCGGCTGCCAGCTCAACCTCTTAGCGTTCGCGTCGAAACGGGGACTTCCATTACCGGCGTCCGCCGCCGCCGCGAGCTCCGCCGGCAGCCGACTGTCTCTGCTGCATCTGTTGCATCTGCTGCGTGTGCCCTTGATGCATTTGCTGCGTCTGCTGCTGATGTTGTTGCTCAACCTGCTGCACTCTCGCTGGAGCAGCCCTCTGTTTCGTCAGCTGCTGATGTTCCGTGTCCTGCTTCTGCTGGAGTTTCTGCCGATCCTGGTTCTGCTTCGCCACCACGTTGTCCTGCTCCTTCTGGTATTTCTGGTCCAGCTTCGCGTTCCCCGTCTTAGGAGCAGCGGGGCGTTGGACGGGCGGCAGCTCCTTAGGATGGACTGCAGTGTTGGGGCGAGCAGTCGCAGTAACTGGCGGCGCGCCGTGGTTCGCAGAAAGTTTTTGCTGGGGGTTATTGTGGGCAGACCAGGCATGTTGAGTCTGCGCGGACACAGGCCCAATATGTTTGCCGCGAGCAGCAGCCTCTTCCTCAGAAGTGCCGCGTGCGTTGATCCCGCCGTTGCCGCCGTTGTAGCTGACACGGTTGACCCTCTCGTTCACCTTCGTGTTGTAAACGTTGTGGATGGCGTTGGCGTCCACGCGGTTTACCGCCGTGTTGTAGAAGAAATGCCCGTTCTCCCAGCGGCCGCCTTCATAACCATTACCGAAGTATCCGAAGCCATAGTCGATCCCACCGTAGAAACCCACCGACAGGCCCCAGTAGCCTTCATTGAACATAAATCCGGCGCCGCCCCAACCCCAATAACCTGGAGTCCACAGGTACCCGGCTTCGGGAGCCATGACCCATGTGCCCGGTACCCAGTAATACTCACCGTCCCAGGCCCAATATCCTGGGGTCCAAATATAACCGTCGCCGGGGCAGATGGGTTGCTCGTAGGCGGGTAGCTCAGGGGGCGCGACTGTGGGCGCCGCGGTAGCAGGCACGCCCACTTGCGCGAAAGACGGGGTCAATAAGAATACTATTCCTGCGAACAAAAACAACGACCAAATAACGCGAATGCGCATTTCAGGTCTCCTTTCGCCGATTATTCATCGGTGTCGGCAATCGCCGAGTTTCAACTCTCGTCCTGATGGGCACGAGAGGGACCAATCTCTTCCGGAGCGGCCATGTCTTTGCGGAATCGCCCCGGATCAGTGGACTAGCGCCGTAATCCGGATGTCGGCAATCATCCGAAAACAATCTTGAGGAGCGCGTGGCCGAGTTGCATTTGCGTTCGCTCCGGTTGACTCTCTTCGCGAAGAGGTTGGCGATGGCGTTCGTCTCGCAACGGAACAATTACGGGCCGGTCACCGGAGTTCCCGGCCCATCGCTTTTTAACGCCCGTGATCCTTACCTAGTTCACGGACTTTGTAGTGGTTGCGAAAGTTGCCATGGTCGCCATACTCCCAAACGTCGCCAGTGGTGGCATTGAAGAACGCGTGGTTACCCCCGCTATACGAGAATTGGATACCGGCGTAGTTTCCCTGCGCCATTGCGCCTTGGGGTTGCAGAATTGGTTTGAATGCGAACACCGCAAGAAGCAGAGCGATGAGCGTGAGGATCGTCTTTGTGTAAAGGTCAATGCGCATGTTAGCGCCTCCAATCTGTTCACCGCATTTCGCGGGACGCGCCAAATACAGCATTTTTTAGGCCGATAGCGCCACTTGGAGAGCCTTCGGTCCGGCTTCATCCATCGGGCTTTCCGTGGAGCAGATTTGGGACCGAAATAGAAGCTGTGTGAACGCAAACTGGAAGCGTGGGAAGTTCACACTTGGAGGTGCAGTTCCTGCCGTCCATACGGCAGAATTTGCCGCGCGGAGCGCTAGTTTGGGATTGAGAATCCCTGGCCGCGCTCCGGTAGGAGTTTTGTTCGACCGCAGTTACCCCAGGCGGCCGTTCAGGCTGCTCGATTCGAAACTCCAACGCCTGCAGTGGCCTCATCCCAGATCCAGCGGGCGCCGCCACATTCGCTCTCCCATACCTCCCAATGTCCATGTACCCCCCATCGGAACGCGACCAGCATTTCGGACTCGGTGCGAGTATCGCTGCGGGGGATCGATGCACCTCTCGACGGACCTTCGCACTTCGCGACCAGTGCGTCTTTGAGCATCGCTTCTGCCCGGGACCAGTCTTCCCGATCCGATCCAGCCGGACAGCCGTTGTTGAGCCACAATCGATACGCGACTGCGGCGATTTCGCTATCCGTTGGGCTAACGGTTGCGGCGGTCTTGACGGATTCACCTAGGGTGGTCCTTTCGGGCATCATCCTTGCTGTGTCGCTTGAAACGGTTTTCGACGGCTCTTGGACGACCGTCGCATCCGAGCCCATTCTCCTTCCTCGCCTTGGCATGATTCACCTCCTTTGAAGCCCTGTGGTTGCAGGGTTCATGGCAAGCTCAAGGTTTTGCTTGCATTCGGCCTCGCGCTTTATAGCGATCCGGGTGTGGTTCCAGACCGCGGAGCCGCCGACTTGCGCGCCACAATAAAATGCACGAAAGATAATTAAGACCTTGAGCACCAAAACGATTATGTGGCGACTCCTTGACATATGCAAGCGGAGCAAGGCTTCCAAACCCCGGCTGAGAAGTTGAATGTACCGGCGAGTACAGACTGCTGCACTTTGCAACAAAGCAGGTTCAAATTGCCCATCGTGCGCGTGCCGATTGATTTGAGGACATCGGGCAACCGGGAGGGGCGGCCTCAGAATGGACCAAGATGGTAATCTAAGCAGCTTGTTTACGGCTGACCGAAGGCTGCGCTGGCAAGGGACACGGGCCCGACCGCCGTTCCGGTAAGGAGATCCTGCCTCGTCGCTCAGCGTTTCGTCCATCGAATGTGTCCGTTCCTGCCGATGAATCGCGGCGCACTCGGGGACTGTCTGCCGGACGGCACTCCGCCACGGCCTCATAATGAACCTCGACATACTGGACCAGCAACCTCCGCGTGAAGCGGGGGCAATAGGAAGAAGTGAAGCAAACGTGGCTAGTAATTGACGGCGTGGGTCGGCACTCCCGGGCACCCTGCTCCACGGGTTCAAACGGTGTTACCCGCAGGCTCTGACGGGGCAGTGCCTTGGATATCGGTTAATTCGGCGATCCGCAAGGCGCCGCCCTGCCTCCGATTTCCATTCATCCGGCTTATTTCTTCTTGATGATAAGCTTCGGCCGGACCAAGTGGAACTAGGAGGATGCCTAGTAAAACTGTTACAGCCTCGCTACCGGGCAACCATCAGCCTGGCTGCGCTGTTATGAGGAAATATGGTCGTGCTTTGGCGTCAGCGCCTCCCCCGAGGCAAATATTCCTCCGTGGTCTCCGTCACCTCTGTGCCCGAACCTCAGGACGACGCGGCGACTACCCCCATGAAGCAAAACGCTTCTGTTTGGTTTTCTCCGTGCCTCTGTGTCTTTGTGATGAACCGGATTTTCACGCCGGCTTCTTCACTTCAATCCCCGCCATGCCTTCAATGAACGTAACAATCGCGGAGTGATCCAGGTCGCCTTTGCCCTCATTCATGAGCGCCATCAGAATCTGCTGCGCCATCGCGGTGAATGGCAGCGACACCTTCATCGACTCAGCCGCCAGCAGCGCGTTGCGCAGGTCTTTCTGATGGAGCTTGATGCGGAAGCCCGGCTTGAAATTCCGGGCGATCACCATCGGCGCCTTGGCATTCAGCACCGTGCTGCCGGCCAGTCCGCCCTTCACGGCATTGAAGACCACTTCCGGATCGAGGCCGGCGCGCGTCGCCAGCACGAGCGCCTCGCCCATGGCGGCGATATTGCACGCCACCATAATTTGATTCGCCAATTTGGTGACATTGCCCGCGCCGACATCGCCGGTCAGGGTCACGCTGGATCCCATCTTGGCCAGGATCGGCTGCACCTTCTCGAATACCGCGGGCTTGCCGCCCACCATGATCGCCAGCGTTCCGTCGATGGCCTTCGGTTCGCCGCCGCTCACCGGGGCATCCAGGAAGTCCACCCCCTTGGCCGCGCACGCCGCGCCAATTTTCTGGGACACCATCGGACTGATGGAGCTCATATCGATCACCGTCGACTCCGGGAGCGCGCCTTGCAATACGCCGCCGGGGCCGAGCACCGCGGCCTCGACTTCCGGGCCGTCGGGCAGCATGGTGATGATCACATCGGTTCGGGCAGCAGTGTCGGCGCACGAATCGCCGCGCGCGGCGCCCGCTTCCACTAGTTCCGCGACAGGCCCCGGCACCACATCGAACACCACCAGCGTGTGTCCCGCTTTGAGCAAATTCTTTGCCATCGGCTTGCCCATGATGCCGAGACCGACAAATCCAATTTGAGACATGCAGAGATTATAGCCGTATCCACGCGCGGTAGAATAACCGTTGGCGAGGAAATCATGGCCAATAATACCTACCTGGATTGGGTCCTCACGAACACCAAGACACAATGGTGGCACGACTCCGCCGAGGCCGCCGAACTACAGTTGGGACTCGAGCGCGGAGCCATCGGTGTGACCACGAACCCGTTCCTGTCAAACATCGCGCTGGTGAAAGATCGCGAGCTTTGGGCGCCCACCATCGACGCGGTACTCGCGCAGAAGCTCGCGCCCGAACTGAAGGCCGAAGCCCTCATGCAGATCGCGGTACTGCGCACTACGGAGAAATTGCTGCCGGAATTCGAGGCCACGAAGGGCCAATCGGGATTCGTCTGCGCGCAGGTCAATCCGCTGCGCGCTGGCGATCGCGATTGCATGCTCGCCATGGCGCGCCGCTTCCACCATTGGGCGCCCAACATCGCGGTGAAACTGCCCGCCACTAGCGCCGGCCTCGATGTCCTTGAGGATTGCGTGGCGGAAGGCATTACGGTCACCGCTACGGTGAGTTTCACCGTGCCGCAAGTCATCGCCATCGCCGACCGGCATCGCGCTGGAATCGCGCGCGCCCAAGCCAACGGCGTGATCCCCGGAAAGTGTTACGCGGTGATCATGATCGGGCGGCTCGACGATTTCCTCCGCGAAGTGGCGCACGACAATCAGGCCGCGGTGAGCGAGAGCGACATCCGGCAGGCCGGTCTCGCGGTCACCAAACGCGCTTACTCTCTCTATCGCGAGCGCGGTTATGAAGCTGTACTCCTGGTGGCGGCACTGCGCGGGGATTACCATCTCACCGAAATCGCCGGCGCCGATCTGATCATGTCGATCGCCCCCGCGTTCCAGGAAGTCTTCGTTACCGGCGACCTGCCGCGGGAACAGCGAATCGATCGCCCAGTAGCTCCCGATGTAATCGAGCGTCTATGCCAAATGCCCGAGTTCGTCCGCGCCTATGAGCCGGACGGCATGACGCCTGCGGAGTTCGTCTCGTTCGGCGCCACGCAGCGAACGCTCTGCCAATTCTGCGAGGTGGGGTGGAAGCTGATGGAGAGCTACCGGTAGATGGCCACACCGGTGGAAGTTCCCAAGCTCGGTAATTCGGTGGAAGAGTGCATCGTCGGCCGATGGTTAAAGCGTCCCGGAGACGCGGTCGCGGCGGGCGACGTGGTGGCGGAGATCGAGACCGATAAGACTACATTCGAAGTGACCGCGCCCGTGGGCGGAAAGCTGCTCGCGACGTTCTTTGAGGAAGGCGCGGTGGTTCCGGTGTTCACCAATTTCTTCGTGGTCGGCGACGCCGGCGAAAATGCCGACGCCTTTCGTCCGGGCGCGGTGAGCGCTGCGGTGCCGGCGACGGCGCTTGCAACTCCGGTTCCCGTTGTGGCTGCCGCGGCGGCGCCGATCGCCAACGGCGCGGTCCGCATGAGTCCGCGAGCGCGCCGATTCGCCGAGGTCCACGATTTCCATCCCAGTTCCGTGGTGGGGTCCGGCCCCGGCGGGCGCATTCTCGAAGAAGATATTCGCAAGCTGTACGAAGCGCGGCCGCGTGGCGCGAAACGGTCGCACCTGCGCGACACCATCGCGCGCCGCATGCGCGAATCGCTGGCCACCACCGCTCAGTACACCCTGAATTCGTCGGCCGACGCAGCTGGGTTGCTCGTCATGCGCGCTCGCCTGAAAGCATCGTCGGGAACGTCGAATATCAACGTCAATCACCTGGTGACGTTCTGCGCCATCCGTGCGCTCACCGAGTTCCCCTCGCTCAATGCTGAGTTCATCGACGGCAAGATTCAGGAGCACGCCGCGGTGCATCTCGGGTTCGCCTGCGATACCCCAAAGGGATTGCTGGTACCGGTGATTCGTAGCGCGCATGAGATGACTCTGTCCGCCCTCGCCGCGCGCATGCGCGAGCTGACGGATCGCGCTGTCGCGGGAACCATCGCCGTCGACGATCTCACGGGCGCAACATTCACCCTTAGCAATCTCGGCAATCTGGGCATCGAATCCTTCACGCCGCTGCTCAATCCGCCGCAGGTGGCGATTCTCGGTGTCAACGCCATTCAACTGAAAGCGGTGCGCAGGGACGGCCGCGCGGAGTTCATCGATTCCATCGGGTTTTCGCTCACGTGCGATCATCAGGCCATCGACGGCGCGCCCGGTGCGCGATTCCTGCAAGTTCTGAAAACCAAAATTGAGGGTGTGGAAGCGGAATGCCAAAATCGATTCTGATCGCGCCGCAGGAAGTGCTCGCCAGCGGGACCATCCGCTTTACCGAGATCCCTGTCAATGCGTACCGGCGCACTATCGCGGAAGAGCTGGAGATGTTTTCCGCCGCGGACCTATTGCATATCTGGCAGGACATGTGCGCCATCCGCGAGTTTGAAACCATCCTGCAGGAGATCAAGACCAAGGGTGTCTGCCAGGGATTTTCGTACCAGCACGCCGGGCCCGCGCATCTTTCCATCGGACAGGAAGCGGCAGCCGTCGGGATGGCGTTCGCGCTCATGCCCGAAGACCACATTTTCGGCTCGCATCGCAGCCACGGCGAGATTCTGGCCAAGGCATTCTCCGCCATCCGTCAATTGAGCGACGAGCAATTGCTCGAAATCATGGAAGGGTACCGCGACGGCGTCATTCTCCGGCCGGTCGAGAAGGGCTACGGTGGCGACGTTCACGGGCTCGCCGAGCGCTTCTTCGTCTACGGCGCATATAGCGAGATTTTCGCGCGCGAAACGGGGTTCAATCGCGGACTCGGTGGATCGATGCACGCCTTCTTCACGCCGTTCGGCATCTATCCGAACAACGCCATCGTAGGCGGCTCGGGGTCGATGGCGCCGGGCGCGGCGCTCTACAAGAGAGTCAATCGCAAACCCGGAATCGTGGTCGCCAACATCGGCGATGCGTCGTTCGGATGCGGCCCGGTGTGGGAAGGCATCACCTTCTCGGCCATGGATCAATATCGCCAGCTGTGGGACAAATCGCTCGGCGGCGGACTGCCCATCGTGTTCAACTGCATGAACAATTTTTACGGCATGGGCGGGCAGCCGGTGGGCGAGACCATGGGCGTGCAGTTCATCGCACGCATCGGCGCGGGCGTAAACCCCGAACAGATGCATGCCGAGCGTGTCAACGGCTACGACCCGCTGCCCGTCATCGACGCTTTTCGCCGCAAGAAGCAGATTCTGGCGGAGGGCTGCGGCCCGGTGCTGCTCGACACCGTCACGTACCGCTTCAGCGGACATTCGCCGTCGGACGCGTCGAGCTACCGGTCGAAAGAGGAGATCGAGGGCTGGCAGCAGGCCGATTCCATCCCCGCGTTCCGGCAGAAGCTGCTCACGAGTGGCGCGCTCACGGAGGAAACGCTGGAAAGCGTGCGGGCCCACATCCAAGCCACCATTTTCGACATGTTCAAACTGGCGACTTCGCTGGACGCCAGTCCGCGCGTGTCGTCCACGTCGGAGCTCGTGGGCGAGGTGATGTTCTCCAATCAGCGCGTGGAGCGCTTCGACGATCGCGTGCCCGAGTTCCGCCAGGATCTCGCCGAGAACCCACGCGTGCAGCAGATTCGCAGCAAGATCCGCACGCCCCAATTCGAGGGCAAGCCCACCCCGAAGATCAAAGCGTTCAACGTCCGCGACGGCATCTTCGAAGCTATGCTCTACCGCTTCGCCATTGACCCCACGATGATCGCGTTCGGCGAAGAGAATCGCGATTGGGGCGGCGCTTTCGCGGTCTATCGAGGGCTCACCGAGGCGCTGCCGTATCATCGCCTCTTCAATTCGCCGATTTCGGAAGCGGCCATCGCCGGCGCGGCTGTCGGATATGCCATCGAAGGCGGGCGCGTGGTAGCGGAGTTGATGTACGCCGATTTCATGGGCCGCGCGGGCGACGAGATCTTCAATCAACTTTCGAAATGGCAGGCGATGTCGGCCGGCACGCTGACCATGCCCGTAGTGCTGCGTATCTCGGTGGGGTCCAAATACGGCGCGCAACATTCGCAGGATTGGAGCGCGCTGGTGCACCACATTCCGGGACTGAAGGTAGTATATCCGGTGACGCCCTACGACGCCAAGGGCATGATGAACGCCGCGCTCGCCGGCACCGATCCGGTGATCTTTTTCGAGAGCCAGCGCGTCTACGATTTCGGCGAGATGTTCGTCGAATCGGGCGTGCCGGAAGGGTATTACGAGGTCGAACTCGGCGAGCCGTCGGTGAAGCGCTGCGGGACGGACCTCACGATCGTCACGCTCGGGCCCACGCTTTATACGGCCATCGCCGCTGCCGATGAACTGCAATCGAAGTACGGGATTTCGGCCGAAGTGATCGACCTGCGGGCCGTCAATCCGTTGAATTACGCGCCGCTGGTCGAGAGCGTGAAGAAGACTGGCAAGGTGCTACTGGCATGCGACGCCGTCGATCGCGGATCGGTGATGCAGACCGTCGCCGCCACGCTCACACAACTCTGCTTCGACGATCTCGACGGCCCGCCGGCAGTCGTGGGCGCACGCAATTGGATCACGCCGGCGGCGGAATTGGAGTCACTATTCTTCCCGCAAGTGAGCTGGCTGCTGGATGCGATTCACGAAAGGCTCAGGCCGCTCGCGGGCTACCAGCCCAAGACCGATCAGTCGCTGGAAGAGATGGCGCGGCGGGCGAAGGCGGGGATCTAGGAAATCCCGTCCCGGCATGCTATGCGTCAATGACGTATACTGGCATTAGGAAATGATCGCGGTTGTGGAGACCGAGGAGTTCCTGGCGGATGTAAGCGATGTTCTGTCCGAAGCTGATCACGACGCCCTCATCTTGTATATCGCGCATAATCCCGAGGAGGGTGATCTCATACCGGGAATGGGCCGGATCGAGAGTGATCTACTATTTTCATAACCTCGATGTTCCGCTTTTCCTGATGGCAATTTTCGCCAAGAATGTTCAGGCCGATCTGAGTCCGAACCAGAAGAGGACGCTCAACCGGCAACTCAACGCCATCCGATCCGGGTGGAGAAAACCAAAATGACCCGTACGAGCCGGCAAAAGACCGCAAAAGATTCCGACTTCGCGGAGAAAATCCTGCGAAGCGCGCAGCAGGCGCGCGACTGGGTGTCCGGTAAGCCCGTTCGCGCGCGAGTCACATTTGTACCTGTACCCCAGATCGACGTCCGGAAGTTGCGCGGCAAGATGAAATTGAGCCAAACGCAGTTCGCGGCGCGCTTCGGTTTCTCGCTGGACTCGATTCAGAATTGGGAGCAAGGTCACAGACGCCCGGAAGGCCCGGCGCGGACTCTCCTCGCCGTGATTGCCAAGAATCCCAGGGCCGTGGAAGACGCTATTCGGTCCTAGCCGGCGCGGCGATTAGGCAGACGGGCCAACTGCAATCGTGACCAGGCTTGGCACGACGCACACTCGGTTCGTCCACTCGTTCGGCCCGGACACCTCCCAAATCGGTAGCAGGATGTCGATCGCCCGGCGACCGGCAGGTCTTGCCTGATCAGGAGGACTCCCGGACTGGGCCGGACACGTATAAACTCCCGGAAATGCTTCGGCATGGTGTGAAAATCATGCGAGACCGGAATCCGCTCTTCGTCTGCTGCAAAGGCCAGCACATCCGCGTCGGAAACTCCATCGAATCGCGCAGCCTGCGCACTGCTGAAATCCAATAGTGGTTCGCGCCGGACCGCACCACGAACGATTGCTTTTCTGAGATCGTTGTCGGCCTGGTATCGAATCTTCACTACCGTGGTAAGGACATGTTTTCGCGGGCGCGCTCAATGCGAGCTCGCAAATCCGGGCTCGGAGGATTTCCCTGCCGTTCCAATTCGGCCCACTCCGCTCCGCGCAGCGCCAGGTAGACGTCCAGCTCGGCTTGATGATCCAAATAAAACGCGATAGCGCCGTAGACCTGGGCTAACGAAATACCCTCGAAGTCCTCGCGGATGGCCTCGGCAGAGCAGCCTTCGCGAAACGCGTACACGATCGAGTCGAGCGTGATGCGGGTCGCTCGAATGTAGTAGACACCTTCGCGTTGTTCGATGTGTTCGTGCACCGTTACTCCGATTATACGAGACTACACCCGCTCGAAGATCCCCGCCGCGCCTTGCCCGCCGCCGACGCACATCGTCACCATGCCGTACCGCGCCCCGCGCCGTTCCATCTCGCGCAGAATCGTCGCCGCCAACTTCGCTCCCGTGCACCCCAGCGGATGCCCCAGTGCGATCGCGCCGCCGTTCGGATTGACGCGATCCGCGTCGAGCTTCCCCGCCCGGATCACCGCCAGCGCCTGCGCGGCGAAAGCCTCATTCAGCTCGATCACGCCGATCTGGTCGAGCGTCAGCCCCGCTAACGCCAGCGCCTTCGGGATCGCCACCACCGGTCCGATCCCCATGATTTCCGGAGGCACACCCGCCGTCGCGAAACTGACGAATCGCGCCTTCGGCTTCAGCCCCAGCTTTCGGGCGTACGTGTCCGTTACCACCAGTGCCGCCGCCGCGCCATCGCTGTTCTGCGATGAATTCCCGGCCGTCACCGTTCCCTTCGCGTGAAACACCGGCCTGAGCTTCGCCAACGCCTCGATATTGGTATCGGCGCGCGGACCCTCATCCTTGTCCAGGCCGTCCACCGCCACAATTTCATCCGCGAATCGACCGGCATCCTGCGCCGCGATGGCCTTACGATGGCTCCGCAGCGCGAACTCGTCCGCATCCTCGCGTGAAATGCCGTACTTCCGCACTACGCGCTCGGCCGTCAGTCCCATGGTCATATAGACCTCGGGACGATGGTCCACGAACCAGGGATTGGGCGCCGGTTTGAGCCCGCCGCGCGGTGTCATGCTCATCGATTCGCTTCCGCCGGCGATGATCACGTGCGCCGACCCCGCGCGAATGCGCTCCGCCGCCAGCGCGATGGCCTGCAATCCCGAACTGCAGAAGCGATTGATCGTCATCCCCGGCACGCTATCGGGCAATCCGGCCCGCAGCAGCGCCCCGCGCGCCATATTGTTGCCTGCTTCGCCCTCGGGCATGGCGCAGCCCAGAATTACGTCTTCGATATCGTCCTTCACTTGCGGATATCGCTCCAACAGCGCGCGGATCACGACGGCCGCCAGATCGTCGGGGCGCGTATGCCGCAACGCGCCGCGCGGAGCCTTGCCCACCGGCGTGCGCAGACAATCGATTATGAGAGCTTCAGCCATATCCCCTCCGTTAGTTGCGTAGCGGCTTGCCGGTTTTGAGCGTGTACTGGATGCGCTCCTGCGTCTTCTTCTGTCCGCACAAACTCAAGAAGGCCTCGCGCTCCAGATCGAGCAATTGCTGTTCGGAAACCGTCCGCGGCCCCACGCCCCGCCCGCCGCTCAACACGTACGCCAGCTTCTCGCCCACTACCACGTCGTAGTCCGAGATGTACCCGCCTTCATGCGCCAGGTACAGTCCCATTTTCAGCAGCGCGTAGCCGGCATCGCCTTCCACCGCGATCTCCTGCCGCGGCACTCCCGGCGCGTAGCTCGCTCGCAGCGCCAGCGCCGCGGCCTTGGCGTCCGCCACCAGCCGCTCGGCATTCATGCCGATGCCGTCCTCGGCGCGCAGCAAACCGAGTTCGCGGGCATGCGCCGCGCTGCCCGACATCTTGGCGTAGCCGATCAGATCGAACGCAGCCTTGGCGTTCCCCAGTCGAAGGAGCATCTCCTTGCAGCCGCCGCCCGCCGGAATCAGCCCCACGCCCGTCTCCACCAGACCCATATAAGTCTCGGCCGACGCCTGTACGCGCGCCGCATGCAGCACTACTTCGCATCCCCCTCCTAGCGCCATCCCGAACGGCGCGGCCACCACCGGGACCGGCGCGTACTTCAGCATCATGTTGGACTCCTGGAAGCGCCGCACCGCGGCGTCCAGTTCGTCCCACTCCTCGTCCTGCGCCGCCATCAGGAGCGTCATCAGATTCGCGCCGGCGCTGAAATGGTCGCCCTGGTTGGCGATCGCCAGCGCGTCGAATCCGTGCCCGGTCTCCTCGATCGCGGCGCGCAGCATCCGGACGGCATCCTCACCCAGCACATTCATCTTGCTGTGGAACTCGAGGCAGAGCACGCCATCGCCGAGATCCACCAGCGACGCCCCGGCGCTCTCCCTCACCACACCGCGCGCCCGCCTGATGTCGCCCAGCACCAATACGCCCGGCCGCTCCTCGAGCTCCTGCCACCCTCCGCGCTGAATATCGAAATATCGCGTGACGGGCTGTCCGTCGCGATCCGCCGCCTCATAGAACGACCGCGCTCCCGACGCCAGCATGCGCTCCACGCGCTCCGGCGCCGCGTAGCCTTCGCTGCGCATCCGCGCCACGGTCTGCTCCACCCCGAGCGCGTCCCACAGCTCGAACGGGCCCAATTCGAAGGCGAAGCCCCAGCGCATGGCGCGATCGATCTCCACGATCCGGCCGGAAATCTCCGGCACCATTTGCACCGAGTACAAAAAGAAATCGCGCAGCAGCGGCCACAGAAAATTGCCCACGCGATCGTCGCCAGCCACCAGCGCACGCAGCCGCTCGCCCAGATCCTCCAGGCCGCGAACCGCCTCCGCCGCGGGGAATCGTACCTTCTGCGCGGGATGATACTCCAGGGTCTGCAGATCGATGGCGTGGATTTCCTTGGAAGGACCCACGCGCTTATAAAACCCCTGCCCGCGCTTCTCGCCCAGCCAGCCGCGCTCCATCATCGCCGCCATGACCGGCGGCACGTGATAGAGTTCGCGCGCCGGATCGTTGGGCGCCAGCTCGTATAGATTGCGCAGCACGTGCACCCAAACGTCGAGCCCGATAATGTCGACCAGCCGGAAGCTGGCGCTCTTCGGCAGCCCCATCAGCGGACCGGTGATCGCGTCCACTTCCTCCACCGTGTACCCGCCCTCGGCGGTCAACTTGTGGATGGTCGCGCCGAAGAAGCACCCAAGGCGATTGGCGATGAAGTTGGGCGTGTCTTTGCACTCCACCACACCCTTGCCCAAATGCAGATCGCAGAAGCCGGCCACCCAGTCGGCCACCGCGGGGTCGGTGCCCGCCCAGCGGATCACTTCCACCAGGTGCAAATACCGCGGTGGATTGAAAAAGTGCGTGCCCAGAAAGTGCCCCGCGAACTCTTCGTGGAAGCCGGCCACGATGCTCGCCAGCGGGATGCCGCTGGTGTTGGTAGAGACAATCGTGCCTGGCTGGCGCACGTACGCTACGCGCGCCAGCAGTCCGCGCTTGATCTCGATATTCTCCGCCACCGCCTCGACGATCCAGTCGCACTCGCCCAACCGTTCCAGGTCGTCCTCGAAGTTGCCGGGCGCGATCAGCTTCGCCGTAGCATCTGTGAAGAAAGCCACGGGCCGCTGTTTGCCGGCCGCCTCCAGACCCGCCAGAGCCGCCGCATGACGCTTCGGCTGGCCGGGAACCACGATATCGAGCAGATCCACCGCGAATCCGGCATTGGCAAAGTGAGCGGCGATACGAGATCCCATGGTTCCGGCGCCCAGAACTCCCACACGACGTAGTGGTCTCATCACAGTTAGTGTAACTGTGCCACGATATGATGAACTGTGAGCTCCGGAAACTGGTCCGCATGACTGCTGAGGCGCCGCGCCGCAAATTGCCATCGTGGGCCCCGCAGGCCATGGGCTATTGTCTCTCGGCCGCGTGTCTTTTCTGGGTGCTCCACGGATACCAGTTCAACCAGCTCATTCCCGCCATACGTTCGCTCGACTGGTGGTGGGTTTCGGCGGCCGTGCTCTGCGATCTTTCGGTCTACTTCGTGCACGCCATCCGCTGGAACACGCTGCTGGAGCCGGTGGCCAAGCTGCCCCTCCTGCGCACCGTGCAATCGATTTATATCGGCCTGTTCGCCAACGAAGTGCTGCCGTTGCGCGTGGGCGAGCTGATCCGCTGCTATCTGCTGGCCCATTGGAACGGCCTAAATCTATCGGTGGCCTTCGCTTCCGCCGCCCTCGAGCGAGTGATCGACGGCTTCTGGATGCTGTCCGCTTTCCTGATCACCACCATATTCGTGAAGAAAATTCCCGAGGACCTTACCATCCTGGTGCAATTGCTCGGTGGGCTGCTGCTGATCTGCGCCGTGACGCTGGCCTGGATCGTGAAGCACAAGCAGCACGCCCACACGGTCATTCGCGAAAGCAAGTGGGCCGCCGCGCTGCGCCACGCAGTGGAGGGCCTGCACCTGATGGGCAATCGCCGGACCCTCGCCCGCACCGCGCTCATCAGCCTGGTGTATCTGCTGCTCCAATACCTCACTGTCTACATGCTGATGCGCGCATACCTGCTCGACTACTCTTTCTGGGTAGCCTGCGGCGTGCTCACTATCGTGCGGCTGGCCACGGTAGTGCCGAACGCCCCGGGCAACATCGGACTCGGCAATATGGCCTGCGTGATGGCCATGAAGCTGTTCGACCTCGGCGATAACGACGCCAGAACATTTTCCATCATCCTCTTCGGAGCGCTTACGCTGCCCCTGCTGCTGGGGGGCGCCGTGGCCACCGCGCTCACCGGCTCAAACATCGGTGAAATCCATGATCGCGCCAGACAAGGTCTCACCGCACATAACGCCAGCCCCTCAAATCCGCCCGCGGCGTAAAACTCGTACCTCGTTACGTGGGACATGCTTCAGCTTGTCCAAACTCCAGAGGCGAGCGGAGCTCGCCTGGGCAAGCTGAAGCATGCCCCACGTCTGACCGTAACTTTTGCAGGGTCGCGGACGAATCGTATTATTAACAGTGGCCTGCCCTCTCGGGCGATATAGTAAAGGTAATTAGCGATGCTGATCAAGAAACCTGTCGATATTCGGTACTCGGAGGTCACCCCCAAGGCCCTCTATTTCAACCGGCGCAAATTCTTCGCCGGAATTCCCGCCGCCTTCCTGGGCGCGCGTGAATTGCTGTCCCCGTCCGCCCGCGCGCGCGCCGGCACCAAGCTTCTCGCCCTCGCCAAAAGCCCGCTCAGCACGCCGGAAAAAGAGAACACCTACAACGACGTCACCCACTACAACAACTACTACGAGTTCGGCACCAGCAAGGACGAGCCCGCCGAGTACGCCAAGAATTTCAAAACCAGCCCGTGGACCGTCTCCGTGGAAGGCGAAGTCGCCAAACCGCGCAAGTACAGTATCGACGATCTGATGCACGTCGCCCCGCTCGAAGAACGCATTTACCGCCATCGCTGCGTGGAAGGCTGGTCGATCGTGGTGCCGTGGGCCGGCTATTCCCTCAGCGCGCTGCTCAAGCAAGTCGAACCCACCGCCAAGGCCAAATTCGTCGCCTTCCAGACCTACTACGATCTCGGCCAGATGCCACGCGCGAAGTACGCCGGCATCGAGTTGCCCTACGTCGAAGGACTGCGCATCGATGAAGCCATGCACCCCCTGACCATGCTCACCTTAGGGATGTACGGCGAGACTCTACCGCCCCAGGACGGCGCGCCGGTTCGCCTCACCGTACCGTGGAAGTACGGATTCAAGAGCGCGAAATCGCTGGTGAAAATCCGCCTGGTCGATAAGCAGCCGCCCTCCACCTGGAACATCACCAACGCGCACGAGTACGGCTTCTACTCCAATGTCAATCCCGCAGTCGACCATCCACGCTGGAGCCAGGCCACCGAGCGACGCCTGGGCGAGCTTCGCCGGCGCCCCACCCTGCCCTTCAACGGATATGCCGACCAGGTCGCCAACCTTTACACCGGCATGGACCTGAAGAAGTTCTACTAAGCGATGCTGCGCAGCCGCTGGATGAAGATCCCGATGTTTCTCGTGTGCCTGGCGCCGTTCGCCCGGCTCTTGTGGCGCTACCACGCCGACGATCTCACACCTAACCCCATCGAGTTCATCACCCACTTCACCGGCGATTGGGCCATCCGCTTCGTGGTCGCGACGCTCGCCATCACGCCGGTCCGCAAACTGCTCCATCAGCCCGACCTGATTCGCTTCCGCCGCATGCTGGGCCTCTTCGCCTTCTTCTACGCAACCCTCCACTTCGCCACCTGGTTCGGCCTCGACAAGAACTTCGACACGCACGAAATCCTCGGCGATTTCACCAAGCGCCGCTTCATCGTCGCCGGCCTGGCGGGCTACCTCTGTATGTTGCCGCTCGCGATTACTTCCACCAAAGGCTGGATCCGCCGCCTCGGCGGCCGACGCTGGCAGTTTCTGCACAGGCTGGTATACGTCACCGGCGTCGCCGTCGCGATCCATTATTATTGGTTGGTGAAGTCCGACATTCGCCTGCCCCTTCTCTACGGATCGCTGGTGGCGATGCTGCTGGCCTACCGCGGCGCCGTCGCACTGTGGCCGCGCCGCGCGCCCGCAGTCTCCTGAAATGCTGCCTCTCGACCACGTCACTGTGGCCGGCACTGACCTTCGCCGCATGCAGGCCGCTCTTGCCGCCATCGGAATCGAGACTATTTACGGCGGCGCGCATCGCGACGGCGCCACCGAGATGGCGCTGGTCAGCTTCCCGGATGGTTCTTACCTGGAGTTGATCGCCCCGCAGGCAAACGCCGCGCCGGATGTCGTGGAGCATCACCCCTGGGCCAGCTTTCTGACCGGCAACGCCGGACCGTGCGCCTGGGCCGTCTGCACCGGCGATCTCGATTCCGAAGTTCGCCGTCTGCGCTCCGCCGGCATCGAGGTATCGCCTCCCGTCGCCAATGGCCGCCAGCGGCCCGATGGTGTCCGCCTCGAATGGAAGATCGCCATTTCCGGCGCGGGTGCAGCCGGCAGCTTTTTCCCCTTTCTGATTCAGGACCTCACCCCTCGCGAATCGCGCGCCTTTCCGCGGGGCGTGCCCGGCAATCGCGATTTTCGCGGTATCGCGCGGGTCGTCCTCGCGGTACGCAATCTCGACGACTCCCTGGCGCGATATCGTCAAGCCTACGGCCTAGCCGACGCCATCGTGCAGCCAGACCCCGTATTCCACGCACAACTCGCCGTGCCTTCCGACGCGCCCATCGTATTGGCGCAGCCGCTCGCCCGCGATTCCTGGCTCGCATCGCGTCTCGCAAGGTTCGGGGAAGCGCCGTGCGCGGTATTGATCGAGGCCGGAGACACCGCACGCGCCACCGGCCCCGGGGAAAGCCGCTGGTCCGATCTCCACATCCGCTGGTTCGACAGCGAGGCGCTCGGCTGGCGGCTCGGCTCCGCGCGCCGCGGCGTGAGCCGCTGACTGCGCCCGGCAGTTGAATCGGGACTATACCCGAGGGTAGCCGGCTACATTAACCCCTGATACCTAACGGCAGTCTGGCAATCGCGAATTAGATACCGTAAGATTGCACTTCTGCCCATAGTGAGAACCCTACCTGCAGCCTACGCGGTGGCAGCACTGGCGATTGGTCTGGGAGCGTGTAGCAGCCCCAAACGCAACGACGCGGCGAATGCCGCGGCGTGTAACGCCCTTTCGGCAAGTTTGGCTATTCAGGAGCAGACCTTTGTAACCCAGGCACAAACGATTCGCGCACAACACATCGACCTGCAGGAATACGACCGTCAAATGATCGCCGCCATCGCGGCCCGCCGTACGGCCATACAGGCGACCGAACTCACCGAACTCTCTGTCTCCGAAGAAATTGCCGGCTGCTCCGGCAATCGGTTGGACGACCTGCGCAGTCGCGCCCAGCAGGAGATGGCCAACCTGCGAGACTACCTGAACGATTTCAATCGCGCCCTCAGAAGCGACCCCCAGGGCGTTTTCATCGATTCGCCATAGCCTTGTTTCGCCGTGTCCCGGGGCGGGTCGGATAGAATAACTAACAATTGTGAGCCAAATTGTCGAAGTTCTTATCCTGGATCTCCTGGAGTGGCTGTCCCGCCGCGATCGATCGTATGAAGAGACGATGGACGCATGGCGCACGTCCTGTCCCAAGCTTCCCGTTTGGGAAGACGCCAGCGATAGCGGATTGGTGGCGATCGAGCACTGCAATGGCCTATCGGCGGTGCGCGTAACTCCGGCCGGGTCGGAATTGCTCCATAAGCCTAGGCCCGATCGGGTGGTCCGTTAAAACCGGGTCGTAATCGTATAAAATAGTTGTGAATCCGATTACCCGATGACTTCGACCGCCAGTCAGCCCATGACCGACCTGAACCGTGCGCTCGCCGGTTCCAACGATGCCGACGCCTTCCTGAACCTCCTGTGCGCCGCCCGGGCCGGGTGTCTGCGCGCGCAATCGCTTGTCGGGCTGGCTTATCACACGGGCCGCGGAGTGGCGCTGGATTTCGAACGGGCCGCGAGTTGGTACCGGATGGCGGCGGGCGGCGGTGACAGTTACGCCATCGCCAACCTGGGAGTGATGAGCCTCCTCGGCCAAGGGACGGTAATCGACGATGTCGACGCCTACACCTGGCTGCAATCGGCCGCGGGGTTGGGGCACCGGCAGCTCCGTCCCGTGATCGACCTGCTGGAACGGCGGCTTACCGGCGATTCCCGCGAGTGCACCGAATGCGACGGGAGTATCGCCGCCTTGATTTCGCCGCAGACTCCGCCAGTCCGCCCCTGCACCAGGACGGCTTGCGATCCCTGCCGCTGCGGCGGGGTCTGAACTTATGCGCAAAGTTCCTTTTCAACAATCCCTGCAGATTATCGGGCGCGGGTCCCTCAACTGGCTGGCCGACCGCCCCATCGTAGTGTCGTTCGAAGTGACGGACTCCTGCACGTGCAACTGTCTCCATTGCGATCACGGCGGCGCGCGCGAGGAATCGCGCAATCTGCGGCCGCCCGAGTATCGCCGCTACATGGAAGCGTTGCGGCCGTGCGTGGTGCAAGTCTCGGGCGGCGAACCGCTGCTCCGCCCCGACCTGTTGGAGATCGTGCGGACGATCAAAAACGGCTCCCGCCTGCCCTACACGATCCTGGTTTCCAGCTGGTCGCTGATGACCGCGGAGCTCTACCGGCAACTGCATGAGGCGGGCGTGGATCAATTCTCCGTCAGCCTGGATTTCCCCGACGAGCGGCATGACGACTTCCGCTGTTATCCGGGCCTATACCGCCATCTGGAAGACCTGGTGCCGCGCGTGGCACGGCTCGGCTACGACGATATCGTGCTCAACTCGTGCATCACCACCGAGAATCTGCCGGAGATCGACGCCATTGCCGACAAGGCGCGGGAATGGGGCGTCAATCTCTGCTACAGCGCCTATTCGGCGCGCCGTACCGGGTGCCGCGATTTTCTCCCGTCGACGCCCGAGCAACTCGCTGCCCTCAACCAGCAGCTGGACCGTGTGGAAGCGCGGCGCGATGGCAGTAACTGGATTGTAAACAGCCGAAGCACGCTGGACGCGACGCGCCGGTACTTCGAGAACTCCGGGACGCCCGGTTGTAAAGCCGGGCATCGCTTCCTGGTGGTGACGGCGGACGGCGCCCTGCAACCCTGCTCGATGCAGTTCCAACGGTTCCCGCTGGAAGCGCGCGGCCGAATGATCGGCGAGTTCACGCGCCAAAACGCCTGCGACGAGTGCTACGTCTCCATCCGCTCCTATCTGGACAAGAGTTTTCCCCAACTGCTGTGGGAGAATGTGCGCGGATTCTTCTCTGTCAAGGCATAAGACGCGCTATCGGGAGTTATCCGATCATGGTTAACCAAGTCCTTCTTGTGCGGAGCCGCGCTTAGGTGAAGAATCAATCGAGGACGCGCGAATGGAATACCGCAGATTCCCTCTGTTGTGCGATTGTGGCGGAGAAGCGAAGCAGATCTTAGGAGTGGGCTTCTCGGCCGGCCGTGAACTGGTAATCCACTGGCGCTGTTCGCGCTGCCGTAAGAAAGTCTGCACCGTAAGGCCGCTCGCGGATTGTTTGAGCGATTGCTTCGGCGCGCCGCCGGCGAAGGCGAATCCGCCATCAGCTGCCGCGGCCGACCGAAAATTCCTCCATAGTATTGGCGTCTGCTACGACGACGACTCCGGCGGTTCCGACTATTAGCCCCGGCGTGGCGCGGACTTCATCAGTCTGCGGGGTCGAGACTCCGAACTCCTGAAGTCGTGAGCTCGATTCGCGTCCGGGACCACTCCCTCACGGTCGTGGCTCGGTATCGGCACACTGCGTTTTTCCGAGCCGCGCGCGTGAGCAAGCGGTCCCACAGCTCAAGTCAAATTCCACGACACCCGGAGTTCGGAGACTCCTCTCGGCGCGACGGGTCGAGGAAATACGCGGGCAATCGTCGAAATCCTTCGCGCTATGGACGAAAAGCTACACGGGACAGGCCGCGGATGGGACGGAAGTGTTTAGCGTTTCGCGTGCAAAGGGGAAGACCAGACTCCATAGCTGTGGCTGCGATCGGAGCATCGGCTAGTTGGATGCCGTGGGCGAGAGCGTGCTGTTCGATGAGGGCGACGGCTGCCGCACCGATGGCTTCGGAAAGGGGCAGGATTCGGAATTGGAGTTGGCGAAGCGACTGCTGGATTTGGCGCGCCTCCACCGTTTGGGCCAACCAGGCGCAGATCAGCAGATCCTCTACGTCGGTAAACGACTACAGGCGGGTAATCCTCCCCGACCGAGTTCGTGTAATCACTTTCGCACGTAGACTACCGGTCCAGGTGGAGCGCGACCGAAGCGCGTATCCAATCCTGACGCAGCGGTGCGGTCCGGGAGCAGAGCGAAATGGGGGTGAACTATACTTAATCGCGGTAACATTCTGCAAGACAGCCGATTCGGACTACGGATGCTCGCCCGTAACCCGCGCGAGACTGTGCTGGCGATCATCGCACTGGCCCTGGGCATCGGCGGCAATACAGCGGTTTTCAGTGTTGTCAACGCCGCCCTGCGGAGGCCTCTGCCTGTATCCGATCCCGAGCGACTGGTCTGGATTTGGGCCAATAGCCCAAGGCGCAATCTCGCCTACGCTTTTGCAGGATATAGCAGCCATGCCGAGTGGAAGGTGGGCGGCACTTGGTTCGAATCCAGGTTTCCAGCCGTAAAATCCGCTTGCAGGGACGATGCCGCGCCGCGCAACACGCGCAGCGCGGCGTAGGGATCAATCGCCTTCCTGGATGACTTTCTGAATCTCCTGCTTGATGGCATCGTAATTCTTCGCCGCGTCGTTGCCCGCCGCGATCGCCTTGTTCACGATAGCGGGAAGCGACTGGATGAGCTTATCG
>Ga0182016_10000780_pt1 | contig 39532 bp, 37 predicted proteins | sample 712S2MmetaG_FD_120491 | JGI IMG/M metagenome (GOLD analysis project Ga0182016, IMG submission 120491) | Permafrost microbial communities from Stordalen Mire, Sweden - 712S2M metaG | ecosystem: Environmental > Terrestrial > Soil > Wetlands > Permafrost | place: Sweden: Stordalen | collected...
GGGCCCCTGTCTTGGGGCCCCTGTCTTGGGGCCCCGGTACTCGGGGCCGCTGTCAGCGGTCCTGCTCGGGGTCGGGCGCGGCCATGTCCGCCAGTCGCCGGGCCAGCGCCGAGCCGCCCACACCCTCGGCCGCGATCACGAGCACGGTGTCGTCGCCGGCGACCGTGCCCGCTATGTCAGCCAGCCCCGCCCGGTCGAGGGCCGAGGCGACGACGTGGGCGCACCCGGGGGGCGTGCGCACGATCACGAGGTTGGCCGAGCTGGTGACATCAGCCATCCACTCCCCCAGGACCCGCCGCAGGTGCAGTTCGGGGGCGGGCCTGTCGTCGGGGCCTTCGGGGATGGCGTAGACCAGGGCGCCCCCGGCTCCGCGCACCCTCACGGCCCCCAGCTCTTCCAGGTCCCGGGAGACGGTGACCTGCGTGGCGTCCACGCCCTGTTCGGCGAGCAGCCGGACGAGCTCGGACTGGCTGGTGACGGCCTCTTTCTTCAGGATCTGGCTCACCCGGTGCTGGCGCTGGGTCTTGGTGGCTCTCATTTCAGGCCTCGAACGTCTGGCATTTCAGGCCCAGAACATCCAGCTCAGCACGCCGCGCATGGCCCGCAGCCGGTTGCCGGCCTGGGGCCAGACGAGGCTGGCGGGCCCGTCGATGACCTCGGCCGTGACCTCTTCGCCCCGATGGGCGGGCAAGCAGTGGAGAAAAACGGCGCCCGGTGCCGCCCGGGCCATCAGCGGGGCGTCCACCTGGTAGGCCGCGAAGGCGTCCCGCCGCTCCAGGGACTCCGCCTCCTGCCCCATGGAGACCCAGACGTCGGTGCACACCGCCTCGGCCCCCGCTACGGCATCGGTGGGCGACGGCACCTCGCTCAGCGTGCCGCCCAGGGCGACCACGGCGTCAAGGGTGACTTCGTCCAGGCCGTGGCCGGGGGGCGTGGCCAGGGCGACCTCGACGCCGGTCATGGCGCAGGCCAGGGCAAAGCTGCGGGCTACGTTGTTGCCGTCACCGACCCAGGCCACGCGGTGGCCCTCGAGGTGCCCTCCCCAATGGGCGCGCAACGTGATCAGGTCGGCGATGGCCTGCAGGGGGTGGCTACGGTCGGACAGAAGGTTGACCACGGGCACGCTTGACACCGCCACCATGCGCTCGAGCACGCCGTGGTCGAGGACGCGGGCGCCGATGGCGGCGTGGTACTGGGCCAGGGTCCGGACCACGTCCTCGGCGCTCTCCCGGGAGTCGATGCCCACTTCGTCGCCGCGGATCGTCACGGGGTGCCCGCCGAGCTGGAAAACGGCCATCTCCGACGAATTGCGGGTACGGGCCGACGGTTTTTGGAACAACAGGGCGACCCCCCGGCCGGCCAGGACACGGGGAGGGTTCTCGTCCCGGGCCAGGTCGAGCACGCGCGCTAGTTCGGCGGGGGCCAGGTCGTCGACGTCGAGAATGTGCCTGGTCATGCCGATGCTCCCTCCAGGACGCGGCCCAGGATGTCGACGGCCTCGTCTATCTCCGCTTCGCTGACGAGCAGCGAGGGGGCCAGGCGCAGGGCGCTGTCGGTGACGGCGTTGACGACCAGGCCCTGCTCCATGCATTTCGCCACCACGGCCTTCGCCTCGGTGCCGGTGACCTCCACGCCCAGTAGTAGGCCCAGGCCCCGCACGGCGCGCACCGAAGGCAGGGCGGACAACTTATCCCGTAAGTACTGGCCTCGCTTCCGGGCCAGGTCGGGCACGTCCACGGCCTCCATGACGGCGAGGGTGGCCTGGGCCGCCGATGCGGCCAACGGCTGGCCTCCGAAGGTCGTGGCGTGGTCGCCGGGGACAAACGCCGACGCCACTTCCGACCGGGCCCAGCACGCCCCGATGGGGACGCCGTTGCCCAGCGCCTTGGCCACGGTGACGACGTCGGGGCGGATCCCGTAGTGCTGGAAACCCCACCAGCGGCCGGTACGACCGAGGCCGGTCTGGACCTCGTCGACCATGAAGAGCAGGTCGCGCTCATCGCACAGCCGGCGCACGGCCTGGAAGTACTCGGGCCCGGCCGGCCACACACCGCCTTCGCCCTGGACGGGCTCGAGCAGTATGGCCGCCACTTCGGGGGTCACGGCCTTTTCCAGCCCCTCGATGTCCTGCCAGGCCACGTGGCGGAACCCGTCCGGGAGGGGCTGGAAAGCCTCGTGCTTGGCCGGCTGGCCCGTGGCATGCAGCGTCGCCAGGGTGCGCCCGTGGAACGACCCGTAGGCGCTCAACACCACGTAGCGCCCGTGGCCCGCCCACTTGCGGGCCAATTTAATGGCGCACTCGTTGGCTTCCGCCCCGCTGTTGGCGAAAAAGACCTTCCCGTCGCCGCCGATCAGCCGGTCGAGCGTGGCGGCCACCTCCGGACCGGGCACGGTACCGAAAAGATTGGACGTGTGCAGCAATGTGTTGGCGGCGCGGCACAGCGCCTCGGCCACCGCCGGGTGGGCGTGGCCGAGCGAAGTCACGGCCAGCCCCGACAGAAAATCAAGGTAACGCCGGCCTTGTTCGTCCCAGAGGTACGAGCCCCGGCCCCGCACGAAGGTAACGCTGGGCGCGGCGTACGTCGACATCAGGTAGGTCATGCCGTCACCATGGTGCCCACCCCGCTACGGGTAAAGAACTCGAGGACCAGCGCATGAGCGGACCGGCCGTCCAGGATGTGGGCCTGGGCCACTCCCCCGGTCACGGCCTCGATCGCGGCGCGAGCCTTGGGCACCATGCCGCCTGCCACCGCCCCGTCGTCGATCAGGGCCTCGAGCGCCGCCGCGCTCAGATGGCTCTGGAGGCTGGTGGGGTCGTCGTGGCGGGCCCGGATGCCGTCGATATCGGTGAGGAAGACGAGCTTCTCCGCACCCAGCGCGATGGCGATGGCGCCGGCGGCGGTATCGGCGTTGATGTTGTAAGCCTGACCGGTGCCGCCGTCGGTCCCTATCGTGGCCACGACCGGGACCAGGTCCTCGGCCAGCAGCCGCAGTAACAGTTCGGGGGCCACCCGGGAAATGTGGCCCACAAAGCCGAGGTCGGGGTCGAGGGCGGTGGCCTGGATGAGCCCGCCGTCCTCGCCCGAGACCCCCACGGCCATCGGTCCGTGGACGTTGACGGCCGACACGATATCCCGGTTGACCTTGCCCACGAGCACCATGCGGGCGATGTCGAGGGTCTCGGCGTCGGTGACCCGCAAGCCGTCCCGGAACTCGGGCTTCTTGCCCAGGCGGGCCATGAGCTCGCCGATCTGGGGGCCCCCACCATGGACGACCACGGTCCGTATCCCGACCGACCGCATGAGGACGACGTCGGTGGCGAAATCGGCCAGGTCCGACCCGCCGCCCAGGGCGTTCCCCCCGTACTTGACCACGACCGTCTTGCCCCAGAACCGGCGGATGTAAGGCAGCGCCTCGACGAGGATCTCGGCCTTGGCGCCTGCGGTCAGTTCCGGCGCGCCCATTTCCGGCGCGCCCCGGGCCGCCATGCCCGTGCCCAGGCTCACCTCATAACCCATAACGACTAAGTATACAGACTAATGAATGCACATTCAAACGGGGCTTCAAGCTGCTAACCCGGCCAGGGGCAACCCCGTCGTCTCCGGCCAGCCCATGACGGCGTTGGCGCACTGGAGAGCCTGGCCGGAGGCGCCCTTAACCAGGTTGTCGAGGGCGCATATGGCAATTACCCAGCCCGTGCGGGGGTCGCGCCGGGCGGTGAGATGGGCGGTGTTGGCGCCGAGAGTGGCCTTGGTGGAGGGACTGCGGGCCGAGACGACCACGAACGGTTCGGTCCTGTAGGCCTCCGCCAGCACTTCGAGGGGGCTCTCGTCCCGGCCGGTCCGGGGCCGGGCGTAGCACGTGGCCAGTATCCCCCGGTTCATCGGGGCGAGGTGGGGGGTGAAAATGAGCTGGGCCCCGATGGCCTGCTCCATCTCGGGGGTGTGGCGGTGGTTGAGCAGCCCGTAGGCGGTGAAATCCTCGTCCACCGCGCAAAACTGCGTGGCTTCGGCCAGCTTGCGCCCCGCCCCCGAGACCCCGCTGGCGGCGTCCACCACGATGCCCGTGGGCTCGACGAGCCCGCTACCGACCAGCGGTGCCAGGGCCAGGGTGGCCGCAGTCACGTAGCAACCGGGCGCCGCCACCAGCCGGGCGCCGGCCAGGTCCTTGCGGTCGAGCTCGGGCAGGCCGAACACGGCGCCGGCCAGCAGTTCCGGGCAGGTGTGCTCGGCGCCGTACCAGGTCGGGTAAAGACCAGGGTCCTTCAGGCGAAAATCGGCCGCCAGATCTACGACATGGCCCACGCGGGGCAAGATCTCGGGGACCAGCTTCTGGGAGGCGCCGTGGGGCAGGGCGCAGAACACCAGGTCCGCGCCGTCGGCTTGGGCGGCTTGGGTGGGGCCGAAGCACAGGCCCGGGTAGGCGCCGGCCAGGGCTGGGTACAGATCGGCCACGGCCGCCCCCTCGTTGGAGCTGGCGGTGACTGCGACCACTTCGAAGTAAGGGTGGCCGGCCAGCAGCCGCAGCAGCTCGGCGCCGGTGTAGCCCGAGGCGCCCAAGATGGCGACGGTCCTCTTTTCGGCCATGACCGTCCCACTATACACGCGTGTGCATAATGATTCAGTTACAACCAGTGAGCCGGTACGAAGAGCCTCAGGCCCGGCGCAGGACGGCCCCGTGGCGCTCCAGGGCGGCGGCGGCAGCCCTTTCGCGCACTTCGGCCACCTCCGGGTCGGTGAGGGTGCGGTCGGGCGCCCGTAGGCGGGCTCGGAAAGCCAGGCTGCGCCGGCCCCGAGAGGCGTCCCGCCAGACGTCGAAAAGGCCCACTTCTTCGGCTAGTTCACCGGCCGCCTCTCTCAACGTCACCTCCAGCGCACCCGCGACAACGTCGTCGCCCACGAAAAAGGCCATGTCGAGGTCAGACGCCGGGTAGCGGCTGACCGGGCGGATCTGCCATCCTTCCGCCACCGCGCCCAACACCCCGGCCAGGTCGACCAGAAGGACCGCCACCCGTCCTGTCAGGTCATAACGCTCGGCCAGCTCGGGGGCCAGCTCGCCCACCACCCCTATGACCTGCCCCCCGCCCACGACGGCGGCCCGCCGGCCGGGGTGGAGGGACCCGGCCACGGCCAACGCTCCGGTGGCGTCGCCTGAAGTCCCCTCGCCTGAAGTCCCCTCGCCTGAAGTCGCCTCGCCTGAAGTCTGGGCCGGGCCGGGCCAGGGCACCACAGCCGGGCCCGACACCCTGGTCCCCCCAGCCAGCACCTGCCAGGCGCGCACGGCGTAGGCGGCGTCGACGCCGTCGCCCACAGCCACCAGGCCGAGCTGTTCCCACTCCAGCACGCCCTCGACCAGGCCGTGCGGGCCTCCCGGCGGGGCCAGGCGGAACACGCGGCCGATCTCGAACAGGCTGAGGGCGCCGGCGTGGCGCTCCCGGTTGAAGCGGACGGCTTGGAGCAGTCCAGGCAGCAGGGCGGTACGCAAAAGGCCCTGCGACTGGTCGAGGGGGTTCTCCAGGCGTAACGCCGGCGAGCTCTCCAGCCCGGCCCGGTCGAGGTCGGCCTCCGACAGGAAGGTGCTCGTCCACACCTCGTCGGCCCCGCAGCCCGCCATCAGTTCGCGCGCCCGGCGCCGCCCTCTCTGGTACTGGGTGAGCCCAGCCCCTCCGAACGGGCGCTCGGGCAGAGTGCGGGCGATGTTGTCGTACCCGTGGATGCGGGCGACCTCTTCGATCAGGTCTACTTCGCGGTTGCAGTCGCGCCGCCACGTCGGCACCTTGACCTCGAAGCTGGTGCCCTCGGCCGCCGTCACCTCGAAGCCGAGGGGCGCGATCAGCTCGGCGCAATCGGACGGGCTGAGAGACGTCCCCAGGACCAGGTTGGCGCGCTCGGTGCGCAGGACCACCGGTGGGGGCGGGGCACTGGCGGCGCGGACGTCCGCCGTCGGCCCCCGGCGCACCCGTGGGCCCAGAAGTTCGACGAAGCGGTCGACGGCCCGAGGGGCGAGGCCGATGTCGACCCCCCGCTCGAAGCGGGCGCGGGCCTCGCTGTTGAGGCCGAGGCGCTTTCCCGTGGACGAGATGGCCTCCGGGCTGAAGTTGGCCGCTTCCAGAAGCACCGTCGTCGTGCCCGCCGATATCTCCGCCGCCGCGCCTCCCATTATCCCGCCCACGCCGACGCTGGCGCCGGTGGCGTCCGCGATCACGCAGTCCTCGGGCGAAAGCCGCCGGACGGCGCCGTCGAGCGTGACGATCTCTTCGCCCGGCCGGCCCTGGCGGACGTTGAGGCCCCGCCCAGCCAGGCGGTCGAGGTCGTAGGGATGGTTGGGTTGGCCGAGCTCGAGCATCACGTAATTGGACACGTCGACCACCGGGCTTATGGGCCGCATCCCGGCCAAAGTGAGCCGGCGCGTCACCAGTGGCGCCACCATCGCATCGGCCACCCCTTCTATGACCGTGCCAGTGAAACGGGGGCACAGGCCGGCGGCGTCTCCGTCCACCGCCACCCGGGCCCTTTCGACGCCCTCGCTGACCACGTGGCGCGGCTCGGGGATGGCGAAGGGGGCGCGCAGGCCGGCGGCGAGATCCCGGGCCACGCCGGCCATGCACAGGCAGTCGCCCCGGTTGGGGCTCACCTCGAGGTCGAAGACGATGTCCTCGCCGAAGCCGAGCACGTCCGCCAATGCCTGGCCGGGCTCGCCGGCACCGGGAGGCAGAAGGTATATGGCCGGGGCCGGGCCTTCGGGCCCGAGGCCGAGCTCGAGAGCGGAGCAGAGCATCCCGTTGGACCACTCCCCCCTCAGCTTGCGCCGTCCTATCTCCAGGCCGCTGGGCATGACCGTGCCCAGGGTGGCCAGGGGGACCAGGTCGCCCGCCTTCATGTTGAACGCGCCACAGCAGATCTGCAGCGCCTCGCCGTCGCCGGCGTCAACGTCGACGAGATGGATCCGGTCGGCGGAGGGGTGGGGCCGGGTGGCGAGGACTTGGGCGACGACGATGCCCGGCAGGACCGGGCCTATTTTCTCCGTACCCTCGACCACTAGCCCGAGGAACGAAAGCGTGCGCGCTATTTCCTCCGCCGAGCCCTCTACGGGCGTGAAATCACGGATCCAGGAAAGCGGTGCGCGCATGCGGTCCTCAAAATTGGCTCAGGAAGCGGATGTCGTTGTCGACCAGGTCGCGTAAATCGGCCAGCCCGGTGCGGGCCGCGGCCAACCGGTCGATGCCGAAACCCCAGGCAAAACCGGTGTACCTTTCGGCGTCTATGCCGACAGCATGGAAAACAGCCGGGTCGACCATCCCGCAGCCGCCGAGCTCGACCCAGCCCGAGCCCGAACAGGTGCGACAGCCGGTACCGCCGCATACCCAGCAAGTGACGTCGAACTCGGCTGAAGGCTCGGTAAAAGGGAAGAAACTGGGCCGGAGGCGGGCATGGCGCCCGGGCCCGAAAAAGGCGCCCGTAAAAGTCTCCAGCACGCCGGCCAGGTCGCCCATGCTTATGCCCTCGTCCACCACGAGCGCCTCGACCTGATGAAAGACGGGGAGGTGCCGTGCGTCGGGGGTGTCCCGGCGGTAACAACGACCCGGGACCACGGCATAAATCGGCGGCGGCTGCGATTCCATCAGGCGGACCTGGACCGGCGAGGTATGCGTACGCAGCAGGACGCTCTCGGGCTCACCCGCTTTCAGGTAGAAGGTGTCGAACATCCCCCGCGCCGGATGGTGGGGAGGCATGTTGAGAGCTTCGAAATTATGCCAGTCGTCTTCGACCTCGGGGCCCTCGGCCACCTCGAAACCCATGGAGACGAAGATGTCCTCCAGTTCGTCACGGACCTGGGACACGAGATGGGCATGGCCGCGGGCGATGGGCGCGCTCATGCGCTCGGCCAGCGGCCCGTGACCGGTGGTGAAAAGCCCGGCGGCTTCGCTCAGGTCGAGCCGTTCGGAACCGGCCTGGCGGGCCGCCTCCTCGGCCGCCAGCACGGCCCGGCGGCGGTCGTACAGCTGCTCGAGCTCGGCCCGGGCCTGCTGGAGGGACTGGCCGAGAAGGCGCCTCTCGTCCGGCTCGAGGTCCCGCAGCGTAGCGGTGATGGCCGAAAGCCCGCTTCTTTTCCCAAAGGCCTCAGCTTCCACGGCCCGCAGCTCAGTCAGCGAGGACGCCCCGGCGATCAGCGCTTTGCCGCGTTCGAGGGCCGTTGCGACGCCGTTCATATCCCCGACAGCTTGCCAGTTCCCCGTCATCGCGTGGCGTCATCGCGCGGTGGCACTCCGTGGCGCCTCTGGCGGGCCGCCTCGAAGCACAGGACGGCGGCGACCATGCCGACGTTGAGCGATTCGGCGCCCGCCGCCATCGGGATGCTGACCACCCCGTCAAGGAGCGGGCGCAACTCCGCCAACGCCAGTCCGGCGGCCTCGTTGCCGAGCACGAAAGCCGTGGGGCGGGTGAGGTCCGTGGTGGCGTAATCGGACCCCCCTTCGACGGCCGTGGCCAACCTGGTCAAGCCCCACGCCCCCAGCTCGCTCAGGACGTCGGTGGCGGGGCCCGCCGCCACCACGGGCACGTGCAGGACGGCACCGGCCGAGGCGCGGACGGCTTTGGGGTTATAGACGTCCACCGTTCCCTCGCAGCACACCAGTGCGTCCACGCCGGCGGCCCAGGCGGAACGCACGACGGTACCGGCGTTACCGGGGTCCCTCACGTCGACGCACACCAACAGCAGGCGGGGGCCGGCGGCGCGGACGTCCTCCAGGGTGAACGCGGGCATGCCGACCACGGCGATGACGGGCTGGGGCGTGACAGTGCCCGCCACCCGGGCCAGCACGCCGGCCTCGAGCTCGAAAACCCGGGCCCCCTGCTCGTAACACTGAGCCACCAGGCCGGACAGCCGGTCGGAGCTCCAGCCCGCGTCCAGGTACACGGCCTCGATGGGCGTGGCGGCCTTCAACGCTTCTTCGAGAAGGTTGAGGCCCTCGATGACGAAGCGCCCCTCATCAGCCCGCGCGCTACGCCGGTCTACCAGACGTCGCAACCGCTGGACCCGCTGATGGCGGTAGGCGAGGCTCGTCAAGGGCGCCAGCTCAACGGCAACCGGGCACTAGGCCTCGGCGGCAGCTACCTTTTCGCCTGCCGTCTCGGCCTTTACGCCGGCACCAGCGGCCACGCCTGCTCCAGGTGGCGATGGCAGCGCCTCTCGGGCCAGTCCGACCAAGCGGGCGAAGGCGGCCTCGTCTCGCACGGCGATGTCGGCCAGCACCTTGCGGTCCACTTCGATCCCCGCCGCGTTGAGACCGGCGATGAAGCGGCTGTAGGTCGAGCCGTTGGCCCGACAGGCAGCGTTGACCCGCTGCACCCACAGCCGGCGGAAGTCGCCCTTCCTCGCCCTACGGTCCCGGAAGGCGTAGACGCCCGAATGCATGACCTGCTCGTGGGCCGCCCGGTAACTGCGGCTCTTGTTGCCGTAATAACCCCGCGCCGCCTCTAGGACCGACCGATGGTGCTTCCTACCGTGAACGGCGCGCTTTACCCGTGCCAACTGGATCTCCTTCTTTCAGCCACTGTCGGGCTCAGATGCCGAGCAGACGCTTCATCGACTTGACGTCGGCGGGGGCCACGTCGCACTCGCGTCCCAACCGCCGCACCCGAGCCGAAGACTTCTTCTCGAGGAGATGGGACCGCATGGCCTGACGCCGCCGCAGCTTGCCCGTACCCGTCACCTTGAAACGCTTGGCCGCGCCCCGGTCTGTTTTTTGCTTCGGCATCTGTTACCTCTCCAGTCTCCACGTGGCGCACCCTGGCACTCCGCGTACCTGCGCGTCGACATCGCCCTATGAGACCTAACGACACCGTGGGTACCGAACGACAAAGGTAGCAGAACTCTAGCTGCTCGCACCCACCACGCCGTCAGGGACGGCGCTGCCGCGGGCCGACACCGCTGTGGCCAGGCCGGCACCATCGTCCGCCCCGGCGTGCCCACTTGGAGCAGGAGGGGCAGGGACGGCGCGCGGAGCAGCGGGGACAGGGGAGGTCGCCTCTTCCGGTCCCCCAGCGCCATCGGCGCTCGCCACTGCCGCCTCGGGCCCCTCCGGGCCGTCGGCCGTGGCGCTCCCGGCCTTGCGGGCCGGCGGCTTGGCCCGGCGGTCGGGCGCCAGGACCATCACCATGTTGCGCCCGTCCAGCTTCGGCGCGGCCTCGACCTTGGCCACCGCCGAGACCTCCTCGGCCAGGCCCTCCAGGATCTTCATCCCGAGCTCGGGATGGCTGACTTCCCTGCCTCTGAACATGATGGTGACTTTGACCTTGTGGCCCTCCTCCAGGAAACGAGCCACCTGGCGCGTCTTTGTGAGGAAGTCCCCCGTACCGATCTTCGGGCGGTACTTCATCTCCTTGATGCTTGTGTTGGTCGCCTTCTTGCGGGACTCCTTGGCCTTCTGGGCCGTCTCGTACTTGAAACGGTTGTAGTCCATGATCCGGCAGACCGGTGGGTTGGCGTCAGGAGCCACCTCGACAAGGTCAAGGTCAAGCTGGCGGGCAAAGACCAACGCGTCCGGAAGAGCCTTGACCCCGAGTTGTTTGCCATCGGGATCTATCAGGCGTACTTCCCGGGCGCGGATGCGCTCGTTTACCCGGTGTTCGCTCAAGTCTGTTGTAGTGGCTATTCGCTGTTCTCCTTGCTGAGGCCCCAGGCCTGGCTCCATGAGCCGACATCCTCCGGGGCGGTAACGAAATTGATGGACGGCAATGACCTGGTCCCGAAAGGGTCAGAGCGGGTGGAGGCCCGATTAGGGACAACCCAGCCGGGACCAAAAGACGCAGGCGGCGCGGCTAGACAGCGGGGCCGAGCGGTGAGCAGGCCACCGCGTACGCGACCGGCCTGAAAGGTCAATACGAGCCTTCAGCGCTTTGACCGGCTCGCACCAGGCCAGAAGAGCACGATGTCACAGCAGCCACACTAATGACCGGGCACATCAACAACCGTGTGTGACCATCACGCGTCTACAGGCTCCTAACGCCACCGTACTTGTCTGTTCATCATAGAGTAGCGCGGTGAGCACGCTTTGGACACCGAGCGGGGAACACCCCATCCCCCGCCCCGCCGGCAATGGACCGGACGACGACCAGGGGCCGGGCGCTGGGGCCCAGGCCCCCCGTACTGCCGACCAGCCCACGGGCACCGCGCCGCCGGCCAGGAGCCGGGGCGACGCCGATGGCCCGCCATCAGGCTCGGGGCGTCGACCAAGCCCGGAGGAGGTCCGCCAGGCCCAGGAGGAGATGGAGGCCGTGCGCCAGGAGCTGCTCCAGGCCCCGGTCGAGCTCGTCATCTCCAATACGGCCATGAGCCTGTGGGAGCTCGCCGCCCTCCATCTCTCCGAGCGCCCGCCCCACCTGCCCGAGGCCCAGTTGGCCATCGACGCGTTGAGCGCCCTGGTCGAAGGCCTGGGCGGCCGCCTGGGCGAGCCCGAGCGGACCTTGCGCGACGGGCTGGCCGAGATACGCATGGCATTTGTGCAGATCAACAACGCCGAGCGCTCCCGCCGGGCCGGCGGCGACTGACGGTCTTCAAGCGCCGGCCTTCAAGCGCCGGCCTTCACGCGCCGGCGGCTAAAAGCGGGACGAACATCTCGTCCGCGGTGAGCCCCCCGTGCCGGCATACCAGCCGGGCGTCGCCGCCATCGGCGGGGTCCAGGTAGGCGTCGTGGCCCAGCGGCACCATGGCGACATCTCCCAGGCGGCCCAGGAACTCGTCCCGGAGAGGCCCACCGAAGAGACCGCGGGCCACCACCTCGGCCCGGCTGGCCACCCACGCCTCGCCGCCATAATGGGCCTGGGCGCGCTCCAACAGATCCTGAGCCTCGCCGGGCCGGCTGTGCAGCCAGCGGAAACGTGCCTCACCGCTGACGAGGACGGTACTCGCTGCCACGGGAGGCGCCAGGGGGCGGGCCCGCGACCCCACGTCGACCTGCCCGTGGTCGGAGGTGACGGCCAGCGCGGCCCCGGGGGGCAGGACCGACATGACGTCGCCCACCAGGCGGTCCACGAAGGCGAGCTCGGCGTCATAAAGCGCTCCTAGTCCCGCGGCGTGGGCGACCTTGTCTATCCCTTCGTAGTAGGCATAGACGAACGCCTCCCCTTGGGCCAACAAGTCGCCCACCAGGGGAGGCAGGCTGGAAGCAACGGTCCAGGCCACCTCTCTCGCCCCCTGCTGATGAGCTTGGCTGAAGCCACTGCCCGAAAAGTCCGACCTGCTGACCACGGGGACGGGGCGGCCTCCAAACGCCGCCAAGGGCTGAGCCTGGCGGGGCGGTACGAACGGCCGAGCATCGCCCGAACGGGTGGTCCAGCGCAGGACATTGAGCACCTCGGGGCCGCTCGGGCCGGCTACGGCAAACTTGTAGCCCACTATCCCGTGAGCCGCGGGCACCATGCCCGTGGTCAGCGAGGTCAACGCCGCCGCCGTGGTCGTGGGCGCCACCGAGCTGATCGGTCCCCCCTCCAGGCCCACCAGGACCGGGGCCCAACGACAACGGTCCTGTAACTGGCGCCAACCAAGGCCGTCCAGGGCCAGCAGCACTACCTGGGGGGCGCCGCCCAGAGGGCCCGGGAGCCAAACGGGGCGCTCCCCCGGGGCCTGCAGCAGGGCCGGGACCAGCGAGTCGAGGGAAGAGGCGCCATAGGACGGCATGACGAGGGGCGCCGGCAGAGCGGCCGGGGCGGCCGCGGCCGGCGGCGCGAGCGATGTCACCCCATCGACCCTACCGCCGTCATCGGGCGGGCGCCGAAGGACCGCGGGCGGGCCCCGCTGCCCCTGTAGCATGGGGACGTGAGGGTGTCCACGCGGGGTGATTACGCCTGTCGGGCTTTGCTATCGCTGGCACTGCACGGAGGGGACCAGCCCACTTCCGTGCGGGACATCGCCGAGCGTACGGGCCTTCCCCAGCCATATCTGGAGCAGATACTCCTTGCTCTCAAGGGCGCCGGGATAGTGCGTTCCAAACGGGGAGTAGGCGGCGGGTACGTACTGGCTCGGCTGCCCGAGAGGCTCACGCTGGGCCAGGTGGTGGCGGCCGTCGACGGGCCCATCGTGGTCGGGGACTTCGGCGAGCCCCATGCCGGGGGTGCCTGCAACCACGAAGGCCAATGCGCCCTGCTCTCGGTGTGGGCGGAGGTGGGCGAGCACATGCGGACGCACCTCGACTCCTTCACGATCGCCGACATGGTCCAGCGCGTCGCCGGCCCCCAGCTGGCCCCCGTGGCCGGCGCCGTCCCCAACTGAGCTCCGAGCCTGCGCCGCGGGCCGGTCAGCCGGCACAGGCGTCAGCGGGCAGAGGCGGTTGACTGGGGCCAGCCTGTCACAGGCTCTCCATGAGGCGCTCCGGTAGCCCAAGCACGGCCAATGCCTGCTGCAGGTCCGCCGGCACGACGGAAGAAAAGCTCATCGGTTTCCCCGTCACCGGGTGCACAAAGCCCAGGCGCGCCGCGTGCAGCCACGGCCGCCGGAGCGCGGGGAGTGTCCTCCTCGTGGCCTCCAACTGGCTGGCCTTGGCGTAGCGCTGGTCGGCCAGGACGGGGTGACCGATGGCGGCGAAATGGGCCCGCACCTGATGGGTCCGGCCCGTCTCCAGCCGGCATATCACCAGTGACACCGGCAGGGGCGAAGCTGAACGGGCGATGGCCCGGTAATGGGTCCGGGCCTGACGGCCTCCCTCGACCACAGCTATCTTGAGGCGGCTGCGGGGGGAACGCCCGAGTGGCGCCTCGACCACCCCATCGTCCGCCTCTAGCTCGCCGTAGACCACCGCTAAGTAGCGCCTCTCGACGGACCGGGCGGCAAGCTGGGCGACCAAGCCCTGGCGCGCCTCCGGGTTACGGGCGACCACGATCAGGCCCGAGGTGCCCTTGTCCAGGCGTTGCACGATACCGGGCCGCTCGTCGTCCGGGCCGGCGGTCGATATGTCCGGAAAGCGCACCAACAGCTGCTGCACCAGGGTGCCCTGACGGTTGCCCGCTCCCGGATGGACAACCAGGCCGGCGGGCTTGTCCACGACCACCAGGTGTTCGTCGGCAAAGACGACGGGCGCGAGCAGAACGGCGTCCTGAGCCCCGGCGCCGTCGTCCGGCGCGTTGACGGCCCCGGGGCCGGGTGAGGGGCCGGCCCGGCCGAGCTCGACCTCCAGCAGTTCGCCGGCCCGCAACCGCCGGCTACCGGCACGCACGGGCACGCCCCCCACCCGCGCGCCTCCCGCCGCCACCAGGCGCGACGCCTCGGCACGGCTCAGGCCGGCGAGGAGAGCCAGCCCTCGGTCCACCCGCTCACCCTCGAGGGCGGCGGGGACGGCCAGCGCCATCGAGGCGCCTGCGGCCTCGGGCTCAGTGGTCAGGGTTCCCCCCCCGGCGCCGTGCTCGTCCTCGAAGGGGCGCGGCTGGCCCCGGTAATCATTGGCGGGACCGCCGTTGAAGACCGGGCCGTTGAAGACCGGGCCGTTGAAGACCGGGCCGTTGAAGACCGGGCCGAAGACCGGGCCGAAGACCGGGCCGGGCCGGAGGCGTGCCGACCGCCGGGGGACAACACCAGGCTTATCGCCAGGGTCAAGGCACCTACGGTGATCGCCGCGTCGGCCACGTTGAACGTCGCCCACCAGCTCACGAGCTGGATGAAGTCCACCACCGCCCCGTGGTGGTGGCGGAAAAACCTGTCGGCCAGATTTGACATCGCCCCCCCGGCGAGCAGGCCCAATGCCACCATCACGGGCACGGGCGCCCCCCCTTTGGCCAGGCGCCGGGAGTAGAACGCCACCGCCAGCACCAGGGCCACGGCCACAGCGGCGATCACCGGTGAAGCCCCTGTCCCGAAGGAAAAGGCGGCGCCCTTGTTGTAGACGAGCCCCAGGTTTACGGGGCCGAGCACGTGTACAGGGCCGCTGGCCAGGGCTCCCTGGGCCCAGGACTTGGTCCATTGGTCCAGGGCCACCACAGCGGCCGCCACCCCCACCAAAAGGGCGCCGCGCCGCCTCACCGTCTTCATTGACGGCGGGCCGAAAGCCCCCCGCTCTTGCAGGACACGCACAGCCTGGCATGCGGGAGCGCCTCCAGCCGGGCCTTGGGGACGGGCGACCCACAGCTCTCACAAAACCCGTAAGTCCCAGCCGTTATCTTGTCCAGGGCGGCGTCTATCTCCTCGATGGCGGCCTGGGCCTGGGCCGAAAGATGGAGGTCGAGCTCGCGGTCCACGTTGGCCGTGCCGCCTTCACCGCCCTCCTCGTCGAACTGCACGTCGCCCGGCTCGTGCTCCAGGGCCAGGGCCTCGGCCTGGGCCCGCAGCTCCTCGGCCTGGCGGGTGTAATTGCGGCGCTCCGCCATCAGCAACCCCCGCTGGTGCTCGAGGAACTGCTCGCGGGGTTCACCGTGATCGGATGGACGGCTGGCGCCGTCGGTGACATCGGTGTTCTTGGCCACCGCCGGCCGCGTCTTATGGGCCTTGTGAGCCTCGGCCCCGTCCCCGCCCACTGTGCCGTCCGTGGCCTCACTGGCAGGTACTTCCTCGCGCACGTGCTTGACCGGCGCCTTGGCCTCTTTCGCCACGGGCTCTTTCACTACGGTTTCTTTGGCCACCGGCTCTTTCGCTACGGTCACTTTCTCTTTCGTCGCGCTCTGCTTCGTTGCGCTATGTGTGGTCGCGGCCTGTTTGGCCGCTGTCTCTTTGGAAGCAGTCTTCTTGGCTACGGGCTCCTTGGCTACTGCGTCCTTAGCCACCGGCCCTTTGGTCCCAGGCTCTTTCGGTACCGCCCCTTTGACCGCCCTGACCTCTTTGGCCGGCCCCGTCTTGCCGGCCGTGGAAGAGCCCTCGTTGGCGGAGTGAGCAGCCGGAGCAAGCTCCCGGGCGCTCCCGTTGCTTTCGCCAGGTGCGGCCACTTCGACTTGCGCCTCCTGGACGGCGACTTCTTGCTTCGCTCTAGGCATTTTGTGGCACCTTACACTCACATGGAGGCCGGGAAGCCTACCATGCCGCACTTACCGCGGCAGAGCACTTAACGCGCTAAAGCGCCCCGCCATTCCTAATGGCCCCCACCTCGCCACCCGGGGCAGGAAACGAAGCTGCAACCGCCTACTGGCGACGGCGGAACCTGCTCGGGCCCCGGTCATCACCGAGGTCCCGCTCACTGAAGAAGCTGTCCAGGGCACGTTCGTCGAGTGCGATGGTGGCGGCCGACTCGGGCGCGGGAACATTGTCCGTGTCCCCGGGCACCACGCCCTTCGCCTCACCGATGCGCTCGCCCGCCAAGGCCAGTGCTTCCTGATTCGCCCCGGGCCGGACGGGGGGCGCAGACCTGGCCTCTGAAGGCGCTCCGCCCCTCTCTTCCAGATAGCGCGGGTCCCAGTCGCTCGTCGGGCTCCCGTTGTCCTCCGCCTCTGCTTGAGGGCCGATCTCCATGTGCTCGCCCGTGGTTTCGGCGTCCGGCTCGGCCGGGAACCCGGCGGAGTGGGCGGGGGGGACGGTGACCTCCTCAGGCGGGTCAGAGGAAAAAGGGGACGGGTCAGAGGAGAAAGTGACAGGGGGCGGTTCGCTCAGCAAGCCGGCGCTCTCTACCAGCGCCTGCGCCTCGCCGAGGACCCCGAGGAGGTGGCTCTTGTGTACGTCCACCCAGGCACGCAACGCCTCGACGTCACGGCGGGCCTGGTCCAGTGAAGCTTCCGCATTTTCCATGGTGGCGCGGCTTTCGGCGACCGCTGTCTCGTAGGCGCGCCGGGCCCGGTCCTCGGCATCCCCGACCAGGGTGCGAGCCTTGACCTTAGCCTCCGAAAGGGTCCTGTCCGCCTCGTCCCGAGCCTCGCGGATGGCGGTCTCGGCCTCGGCCTGAGCTTCACGAATAGCCTGGTCAGCGGTACGTTGAGCCATAAGCAGGACGCGCTTGAGCGACTCGTCGGTGGCCGATGCCTCGGTGGCCGATGTTTCGGCCCGTTGCGCCCGCTCGGTTGCCTGCCGTAGGCGCTCAGTCAGCTCCTCGACACCAACGGCCGCCTGCTCAAGGAACTCGTCGACATCTTCGGGATGGTAACCGCCGCGCAGTTTTTCACGGAACTGCACGTCGCGGAAGACCTTCGGGGTCAATTCCATGCCCGCTAATGGTACCAGCCGCGCCTCCCTAGCAGGGACATCCCCGGATCGAGGAGGTGCAGGGTGCGGCCCTAGATCTTGACGAGGTAGAGAACGTAAGTCGTCAGTAGGTAGACGACGAGAACGGCGATCATGTACGAAATGTCGAAAATGCCCATCGGCGGTATTACCTTGCGGAAGGGCGCCACAGCCGGCTCAGTGAGCACAAATAGCCAGTGGGTGACCGACCGTAGGCCCGAGCTGCCCCCGGACGGGAACCAGGAGAGCACGGCCCGGAACACCAGCAGGAGCAAGTAGAGCACGCCCAGGGTGTAAAGGGGGTGGGTCAGATAGGTGGACATGAGCCTCTTCCCGGCCGCGCCGGCCCGTGGCTCAGGATCACGAGCGGTAAAGCCCTCGTTCCTGGAGACGTCTCTTTTCCTCAGCGGAGACCTCGACGTTGCTCGGCGTCATGAGGAAGACCTTGTCGGCCACCTTGTCCATCGACCCGCCCAGGGCGTAGGCGACGCCACTGCAGAAGTCGATCATCCTGTGGGCCAGCTCACGGTAGGCGTTGCCGAGGTTGACGATCACCGGCTGGCCGGTGCGGAACCGGTCGGCGATCTCTTGGGCATCGGCGAACTCCGAGGGCGAGGCGACGTGCACTTTGGCCGTGGGCATTGGCGTGGGCAAAGGCCTAAGAGTCGTCGGAGCGGGCCGCAGGTTGATGGGGCCGGGCTCCTGGCCGTCGCGGGGCAGCGTCCTCACCGCGGGAGAGGTCTGGGGGGGAGCCTCGGCGACCTCGCCGCCACGGCGAGCGGCTACCTGAGGTGCCGGCATTTCCTCGTACGGCTCATACTCGTCGTACTCCTCGGCGTCGGCCAAGCCAAGCCACATCAGTACCTTCTTGCCCGTTCCCGGCATAACTCCTCCTTAGTAGCAGCCTAGCTTCGCTTCGTCGGTCACCACGCCAACCCCAGGAGGGCGGGGACCGAAAAGGGCGGTGCCCAGGCGGACGATGGTGGCACCCTCGGCCACGGCCAGGTCGAAATCAGCGCTCATTCCCATGGACAGCTCGCCCAGGCCCAAGGCCGCCGCCAGCCGGGCCACCTCCCCGAAACACCGGCGCACTTCGGCCCGCGTGGCCGGGCGCGGCCCCACCGCCATCAGGCCTCTCACGTCGAGGCCGGCGGCCCGGGCGCGTTCCACCAGGGCGGGCGCCAGGTCCGGGCTCACGCCATGGCGGCCGGGCGGCCCGGGCGTCCTCACCTGGACCAGTACGGACGCGGACGGCGACCTTCGGGCCAGGGCCAGGGCGTGCTCTTCGCTGTCCAGGCCATGCCATAACCGAACGTGAGGCGCGAGGTGAGCCAGTTTGTTGCTTTGGGGCTGGCCCAGGAAATGCCAGCGGACGCCAGGGGGCGCGGCGCTCAACTTGGCCAGCATCTCCTGCGCGTAGTTCTCACCGATGTCCACCAGGCCGGCGCCGACGGCCGCCTCCACGGCCTGCGGCCCGAGCCCCTTGGTCACGGCCACGACCGTCACCGAACCGGGCCGGGCCCCGGCCCGCTCGATGCGGTCCCGCACCCCGGCTAGGCGCTCGGCGACCGTAGCCACCGTCACCGCGCTCAAAGCGTCCCTCCGGCGGACGCCCTCCACACCACGGTCGCCTGGCGGCCCCGGTCTCGTCTCGCTCGCCACGACCAGTGGTCAGCCGAGCAGTGTGTGCAGATCCCGGCGTTCGCCACCATGGTGGCGCCCGCCCGGTCGAGGGCGACTGCCACCGCCGCCGGGAGGTCCAGCGCCGCATGACCCCCGGCGTCGACCGAGCGCACGCCGGGCCCGAAGACCGATACCACGGCGGCGAGGTCCCCGTCCGAGAAGCGATAGGCGTGGGGCCAGATGCAAGGCCCGAGGCCGGCTTCGACGCGCGTGGCGCCGAGGGCCCGCATCGCCGCCACGGTCGCCTCCACCACTCCCCCCACCAGGCCCCGCCAACCGGCGTGCAGCGCGCCCACCACCCCTTCGGGACTGGCCAGGCCCACCGGCGCACAGTCGGCCGTCAGCACCGCCAGACCGGCATCAGGGCAGCACGTCACGGCGGCGTCAGCCTCCCGGCCGCGCTGGGCCCCGGGGCGTTCCACCACGACGACCTCCGAGCCGTGCACCTGGCGCAACCACGTCCATTGGACGTCGGCCAACGCACGAGACGCGCCCCCCGCCCAGGCCGCGGCAGGGTCGGAGAAGTCACCGTCGGCACGGCTCCCGCACACCATGGCCGCGCCCGCAGGCAAGCCGGCCGACCACGCCCCCGGCACACGGTGCCCACGGCCACCGTCGACGGGGCCACCCGCAGGGGTGGCGGAATGGACCGTGGGCCCCGGCCCGTGCGGACGGGCGCTACTTGAGGAACGGGGGCACGTCGAAATCGTCCTCGTCCCCGAAACTGAGCCCTGCCGCCGCCATCTCCGCATCGGTGTCGATGAGGCCGATCGTCCGGCGAGGGGGGGCGGCAGCTACTTGCTCCACGCCCGGAGCACCCTGCGGCGAACCGTCAAGGTGGTCGAAACCGGCGGCGATCACGGTGACCCGCACCTCGTCGCCCATGCCCTCGTCAACGACCTGGCCGAAGATTATGTTGGCGTCCGGGTGAGCCGCCGAATGGATGATCTCGGCCGCCTCGTTGACCTCGAACAGCCCCAGGTCGGGACCACCGGCGATGTTTAGCAGGATGCCACGGGCGCCCTCAATGGAGGCCTCGAGCAGGGGGGACGTCACGGCCATCTTCGCCGCTGCCGTCGCCCGGCCGTCGCCGGACGCCGACCCGATGCCCATGATGGCGGTGCCGGCGTTGCTCATGATCATTTTGACGTCGGCGAAGTCCGTGTTGATCAGGCCGGGCGTCGTTATCAGCTCGGTGATGCCCTGCACGCCGTGGAGCAGGACCTCGTCCGCCATCTTGAAGGCCCCGACCATCGTCGTCTTGTTGCTCGAGACGGCCAGGAGACGGTCGTTGGGGATGACGATCAGGGTGTCCACCTTCTCCTTCAACTTCTGGATCCCCTGGTCGGCCTGAACGGCTCGCCGCCGGCCCTCGAAACCGAAGGGCCTCGTCACAACGCCGATGGTCAACGCGCCCACAGCTTTGGCGATCTCGGCCACCACAGGTGCCCCCCCGGTCCCGGTGCCACCGCCTTTGCCGGCCGTAATGAACACCATATCCGCGCCCTTCAGCACCTCTTCGATCTCGTCCCGGTGCTCTTCGGCGGCCAACCGGCCTATCTCCGGGTCGCTACCGGCGCCGAGCCCCCGGGTCAGCTGGCGGCCGATGTCCAGCTTCACGTCCGCATCGCTCATCAGCAGCGCCTGCGCGTCGGTGTTGATGGCGATGAACTCCACTCCCTTCAAGCCGGCATCGATCATCCGGTTGACGGCATTGACCCCACCGCCTCCGATGCCCACGACCTTGATGACGGCTATGTAATTCTGGGTTGGCCCGGCCATCGCACCTTTCCTTACCTAGTTGCCAAAAGGCCTCTACAGGCTTGTGATATGTCGTGCCCTCGATCTAAACTAAAGGTTTAGAGTTACTCAAGCTCAACAAGTAGTTGAACTAACGTTAGCCCCGGCGTCACTTGCTGATCAAGTGGCGCGTTTAGTCGTTGCGCTAATTCGAGGCGGGCGTGAGGGCCGGTCGTTGCGGCACGGTCAGGTCCACCTCGGAGTAGCCGCCCAGACCCACGGTCGTGGCGAGTTCTTCGAGCACGGCCAATTTCGTGGGCATAGACGAGGTGTCTCCCAACAAAATCAATGCTTTTGCCGGGCCGAGATGGGCCACCAGGCCGACGCCGGCCGAATATGCGAGATCGAGATGGCGCCGGGAAAGCTCGGGCGGGACGGCGCCCGCCGTGTTGAGCAATTCCTCCAGTTGCACTTCATCGAGCGGGGCCGCCGGCAAAATGCGCGCCCCGGGCGTCGCCGGCAGCGCGCCGCTGACCACTGGCAGCGGTGGCATTCCTTCAAGCGTCTTGGTCACCATCAGCACGCGGCCGGTCCCGTCCACCACATCGGCCCCCCCGGTCACGTCGATGACGGCGACGGGGACGCGTTCTTTTACGGTTACCACGACGGTCCAGGGCCAGCGGGTGGCGAACGAGGCGGTGGCCACCCAGGGCAAGGCCTCGACCGCAAGGCGCTCGCGGCGGCTACCGGCGTCGACCATGAGGGTGGGGGCCCGGCCCATGAGGTCGGCGGCGACCAGCACACTGGCGCTCGGGGTATGCACATTGCCTTCCACCACCACATGGCGCACCCGCATCAGCGGCGAGTGCAGGACCCCTAGGACACCGCCCAGGAGCCCCATGACGAACAGCAGGCAGACCAGCACGCGCAGGCGGCGGCGGCCCTCGGCCCTCCTGGCTTCGGCCCACCGCCGACGGAAACGGGGGTCGACCGGCGGGCCTCCGCTGTAGCGGTGCCGCGGGGGAGGGGCTATGTCCCTCATGGCCCCTCCCCCGGCGCCGGCAGCGCCGCCAGCAACTGGTCCGCCAGCGTGGTCAGGTCACCGGCCCCCATGGTGAGGCAAAGGTCCCCGGGCCGCAGCAGGCCGCGCACCGTCACCAGGACGTCCGCTCGGGTCTCGGCGTACTCAACGGCCAGGTCCGGCCGCGAGGCCCGCACGGCTTGGGCCACGACCAGCCCACTGACGCCCGGCCGGGGCTCCTCGCCGGCCGGGTAAATGTCGGTCACGACCACAACGTCGGCATCCCCGAAGACGGCGCCGAAATCACGGCCCAAAGCCTCCGTGCGGCTATAGCGGTGAGGTTGGAAGACCGCCACCACCCTGTCCCAGCGGCCCTGGCGCGCCGCCGCCAGCGTGGCCTGCACCTCGCTGGGCAGGTGGGCGTAGTCGTCGACATAGGTCACACCGTCCCTCGAACCGCGCAACTCAAAACGGCGGCCCACGCCCGTGTACGCGGCCAGGGCCTCCCGGGCCACGTCGGGCCCCACACCGATAGCGGCCGCGGTGGCCAGGGCGGCAACGGCGTTGCGGACGTTGTGCAGGCCCGGGACGGGGAGCTCGAAAGTACCTAGGGACAGCCCGTGCGCGGAGACATCGAAGCGGGTAGCTCCGGGGGACAGTTCGGGCCCCTCAATGTGGTAAGCCGCTGCGGGGGTCGTCCCGTAGGTGGTCACCCCGGGCACGACCGCCGCCAGGGCGGCAGCCCCGGGGTCGTCCAGGCACACGACCCTGGGCCCCGGCGCCTGCTCCAGGAAGGTCCGAAAGGCGCGGGCCAGGGCCTCTTCGGTCCCGTAGTGATCGAGGTGATCGGCTTCTACGTTGGTGACCACGGCGCCCTGCGCCCCCAGTCGCAAGAAGGTGCCGTCGGACTCGTCCGCCTCGACCACCAGCCATTGCCCCTGGCCCCAGGCGGCGCCGCCCTGAGCCCCGTGGACCTCCCCCCCGACGATGTAGCCGGGGCTGAGGCCCGCCCGCACCAAGATTTGCGCCAGCATCGCCGTCGTCGTGGTCTTGCCGTGCGTGCCGCTCACCGCCAGGGTGCGCCGGGTGCGGCAGATCGCGCCCAGGATGGCAGCCCGGCTTATGCAGGCGACGCCCAGCCTCCTCGCTTCGACTAGTTCGACGTTGTCGGCCTTGATGGCGGTGGAGAAGGCCACGATGTCGGCGTCGCCGACGTGGGCGGCGTCATGGCCCACGAAGGTGTGCACACCCAGGGCCTCCAAGCGCTCCAGCACCGGCGAGGCGTGCATGTCGCTCCCGGACACCTGGTGCCCCATAGCGGCCAGGACGGTGGCGATGGCGTTCATGCCGGCGCCGCCGATCCCGACTAGGTGGAAACGCCGCGGGGCGCCACCCAGACCAGTCAGCGCCGGATGGGGCTCAGGTGGCACCGACGTTCTCTTTCCCGCCTCCGTCGGCCCGGGCGTTCTGTTCGACCAGGCGGGCGACGGTCGCGGCGGCGCCAGGACGGGCCCGGGCCATGGCCGCCTCGCCCATAGCCGTCAGGCGGTCAGGCTCCGCGAACAAAGCATCGAGCTCGCGCCCCAAGCGTTCGCCGTCAAGGTCTGCGTCAGCCACCACCACGGCCCCGCCGGCCTCCGCCATGCCGCGGGCGTTGGCACCCTGGTGGTCCCCCGGTGACCCGGGCAGCGGCACCAGGACCGAGGGCACGCCCGCCAGGGCCAGCTCGGCGACGGTGTTGGCCCCGGCCCGCTGCACGGCGATGTCAGCGGCCGCGTACAACGAGGCCATGTCCTCTTCGTAGGGCACTCGCTGGTAGACGAGCGGGCCGGGGGCAAGACCGGCGGAGCGTAGCTCCTCCCAGTCCCGCCGGCCCACGACGTGGCGGATGGCGACGTCCTGGCGCCCCGACCATAGCCGGGCCAGCTCGAGGGTGGCCTGGTTGATGCGCCGGGAACCGAGGGAGCCGCCCGACACGGCCACCACCCGCGCCCGCTCGGGGAGACCGAGACGCTCCCGGGCCCGGCGGCGCTCGGCCGGGCTCCGGTGAGCGCCGGCCATGTCCGCCCGGACGGGCACCCCGGTGACAACGGACCGGGGTAGGGCCACGTCGGGGGAGCTCACGGCACAGGCCACTGCCACCCTCGACGCCCACCGGTTGACAGCTCCGGGCACAGCATCGACGTTTACCACAATCACCGGCACCCGCCACACCGTGGCCGCCACGACACTGGGCAGGCTGGCGTAACCCCCGAGGGAGATGACGACGGCCGGGCGCCAGCGGGCGAAACTGCGGACGGCCATGGCCACGGCCGCCAGGAGGCCCGCCACCGCGCCGGCATTGGCCCCCAAGCTGCGGACGGACAGGCGCCGCGACAGCCCACGGCCCGGCAGCAGTGTTACCGGGAAGCCTTCGAGCGCCCGCGTCTTCGCCTCGACCCCCCGCCGCGACCCGACGAAGCGCAGGGCGCCCTGGGCGTGCCCCAGTTCCATCAGCGCCCGGGCGATGGCGACGCCGGGGTACAGGTGACCGCCCGTGCCACCGCCGGCGATGACGGCCCAGGTCGCCCCGGAGCGCCCGCCCGGGCTCGCCGGCTCACCCGTGACCGGGGGCCCGCCTGTGCTCACCGGGTGTTTGGGGCGCCGGCGCGCCGAGCCACATTGGCGAGCAGGCCGGCAGCGAACAGGACGATGATCAGCGACGTCCCGCCGTAGGAGACGAAGGGCAGGGGGACCCCGGTAACGGGGAGGACCCCGGCCACAGCTCCGATGTTGATGATGGCCTGTGACACCAGCCACGCCGTGATGCCGGCAGCTAACAGGCTCTCGAAAGTGGTCCTGGCCCCCCAGGCGACCCGGGTGCCTATGACGCCGATGGCGGCGAAAAGGGCGATGACGACCACGCTGCCCGCAAAGCCGGTCTCCTGGCCGATGACGGCAAAGATGAAGTCGGTGTACTGGTTGGGCAAATAACCCCAACTGGCCAGGCTCTGGCCGATCCCGGTGCCGAGCCAGTGCCCGCCTCCCAGGGCGATGAAGCCCTGGACGGACTGGTACCCGGTGGTGCTGGCACTGGCGAAGGGGTGAAGGAACGAGGTGATCCGGGCGGCGCGGTAGCTCACCGAGGTGGCCAGGACCAAGCCGCCGAGGCCGCCGCCCATCCCCAGCAACAACATGGTCTGCAGCGGCATGCCGGCGGCGAAGAGCACGGCCGCCCCTGCACAACAGACGACGACGGCAGTGCCCATGTCGGGCTGGCGCATGATGAGCAGGACGTAGGCGCTCATGACGATAAGGACGGGCACCGTCCGGTAGAGCCATGTGCCCTTGCCCTCCCGGCGGGCCAGGAGGTCAGCGGCAAAGATCACCAGCGCCAGCTTGGCGAGCTCCGAAGGCTGGAACTGGAACGAGCCGCTCCCCAGCCATCGCGATGCCCCGCCGGCGCTCCGCCCGGCGACCAGCACAGCCAACAGGGCGAGGCCGGCTACGAACATCATGGGCCGGGCCACCCTCTGCCAGAACGAGATCTTGATGCCCTGGGCGGCAAAAAAGGCAACGGCGCCGGCCCCGAGGTACATCCCCTGGCGTTCGAAGTACCGCCACGGCGTGCCGAAGCTGCGCAGGCTCGCCACCGATGACGCCGACAGGACCATCACGAGACCGACCAGGCACAGCGTCGTCACCACGGCCACCATCAATAGGTAACCCGGCCGGCGCGCCGCGGGCGCGTCGGCCGCGGTGGCAGAAAGGCCAAATGTCGTCGTCGTTGTCGTCATCTCTCGCCGACCTCCCCGGGCTTGTCGATCGCGATTTCGGTGCCGCTGTCGCTGTTTTTTGTACCGCTGGCGTCGTTATTGGCGTTCTTGGCCAATCTCGCCTTCACCAGGGCGCTGAAATGCTCGCCTCGTTGGGCGTACGACGAGTACCAGTCGAAGCTGGCGCACGCAGGCGAAAGGACCACGGCGTCGCCCGCTCCCGCTAGTTGACCGGCCATTTCCACGGCTTGTCCCATCGACGTGGCCCGCCGCACGGGCACGAGGTCGCCGAAGACAACGGTGACCTCGCTGGCCGCCTCCCCTATCGCCACCACGGCGTGCACGGGGGGGACGGCCGTCGCCAGCTCTGATAGGTCCAGCCCTTTATTGCGCCCGCCGGCGATGAGCACGACAGAGGCGAAGGCGGACAAGCCCGCCAGCACGGCGGCCGGGGTGGTGGCCTTGGAGTCGTCGTACCAGCGGACGCCATCTTGTTCGCCTACCAGTTGCACCCGATGGGGCGGCGGGACGGTCGAGCGGGCTGCCCGCCGGCAACCGTCCTCGTCAGCGCCGGCGGCCATGGCCACGGCCAGAGCCGCGGCGGTATTGGCCAGGTCGTGGGGGAAGGCGCGGGGCAGGTCCGTCGCCTTGAGCACAAAGCCGTCCGGGCCCTCGACCGCCTCAGGCCCCACGGCCCAGGTCCCCGTCGCCCCGAAGGTCACCAGCCGCACGCCGGCGGGGACGGCCGCCGAACGGCTGAGCACGACAGGGTCGTCGGCGTTGACAACGACGACGCTGCCCGGGGCCTGGTGGGCCCAGATCTTGGCCTTGGCCCGGACATAGTGCTCCAAGTTGGGGTGCCAGTCCAGGTGGTCGGGAGCGAAATTGAGCCAGCAGCTCACGTCCGGGCTGAACCGGTGGGTGTACTCGAGCTGGAAAGACGAGACCTCGGCCACCAGGACAACTTCGCCGGTGGGGCGCGGGCCGTCGTCGGCTGCGCGGGTGAGGGCGGCCACCGCGTCGAGCAGCGGGTAGCCGACGTTGCCCGCCGCCACCGCCGTCATACCTGAAGCCGACAGCATGGCCGTCACCAGCCCGGTGACGGTTGTTTTGCCGTTTGTGCCGGTTATGGCCAACAGCCGATAAGAGGCCCTGGCCCCGCCCTCGTCCCCACGGAGACCCTCCAGCACCTGCCAGGCCAGCTCTATCTCGCTCACCACATCCACGCCCGAGGAGACCGCCGCGACCAGCGCCGGGTGGCCGACCGGCACTCCGGGGCTCGGGACGACCAGCGATGCGGAGCGGGCCAGCTCGGCCGCTCGGGCCGGGCCCGGAGCGATTTCGACCGTTATGCCGCCGGCACCGGTCGCTCCGGCACCGGTCGCTCCGGCCTCCGTCATCGCCTCCGTCGCGGCGAGACCGGCCTGGCGACTGTCCTCGAGCACGACGACCTCGAAACCCTGGCCCGCCAACCAGGAAACGGCGGCGCGCCCACTGAGCCCATAACCGATGACGAGCGCTCTCCGCGGCCCGTCCCGCCCGGTCATGCCGTCCCGCCCGGTCATGCCGTCCCCCCGTGAGCGAGGAAGTCGGCATAAAAGACGGCGAGTGACAACGCCGTGAACAGGCCGGCCAGGATCCAGAACCGGACGATGACTGTGGTCTCGGGCCATCCCAGTAGCTCGAAGTGGTGGTGGACAGGGGCCATGCGGAAAACACGGCGCCCGAACAGTCGGTAACTGGTCACCTGGACTATCACCGACAGCGTCTCCAGGACGTAGAGACCGCCGATGATGGGCAGGAGGAGGTCGACATTCTCGAGCAGCGCCAAGACGGCAACGGCGGCCCCGACACCGAGCGAACCCGTATCGCCCATGAATATGCGGGCGGGCGCCGCGTTCCACCACAAAAACCCCGTGCAGGCGCCGATCAGCGCCGCGGCCATGACGGCCTCGTCCAGGGACGCCGGGTTGCGGTACATCACCTCATGCTTCAACTGGTAGAAGCCGATGACGGTGAAGGCGACGAACGTGAAGGCCGACGATCCGGCCGCCAGCCCGTCCAGGCCGTCGGTCAGGTTGACGGCGTTCGTAAAGCCCACAAATATCAGCACCGCCATCAGCACCCACCCGACCTTGCCCAATTGCAAGCCGAGAGAATTGAAGCGGGTAAAGGAAAGATGGGTGTCGACCTTCAACCAGATGACTGCCACGAGGGCGAAGGCCAGGGCCACCACCAACTGGCCGACGATCTTGGCTCGTTTGTTGAGGCCCAGGCTGCGCTGGCGGGTCACCTTCAACCAGTCGTCGATGAAACCCACCAGCGCGGCACCACAAATTGTGAGCATGCCGGCCAGGCCACGGGTGGTGAACGTGGCGAAGACATGGGCCACGATCCAGCCCACCACAGCGGCCGCCATTATGGCGAGGCCCCCCATGGTGGGTGTGCCCGCCTTGGAGAAGTGCCCGGCGGGGCCATCCTCGCGTATCTGCTGGCCGATCCCCCGGGCGCGCAGGTCACCGATCAGCAGCGGGGTACCGAGCATGGCCACCAGCAGGGCGACGCCCCCCGCCAGCAACAAAGCTTTCATGGCGCCACGCCCTGGCCCGGGCCGCGCCGCCAGCTCGTCAGAGCCAGGCGAGCGACCTCGACATCATCGAATGGTTCGACGTAGTCCCCGAAGTCCTGACCCGTCTCGTGCCCCTTGCCCGCGATCAGGACGACGTCGCCCTCTCTCGCCATGGCCAAGGCACGCCGTACCGCTTCGCCGCGGTCGAGGTCGGTCAGGGGCGGAGCACCCCGCGCCCCACTCGCGACTTGTTCGATAATGGCCAAAGGTTTCTCGCTGCGAGGGTTATCGGATGTGATGATCGCCACGTCCGCCAACGTGCTTGCCACCTCTCCCATCGCCGGGCGCTTGGCCCGGTCCCTGTCCCCGCCGGCACCGAAGACGATGAGGACGCGGCCGCGACCGTGAAGAGGCGAAGGGCCGGTTAGTTCGCGGGCCGCTTTGAGGGCCTCGCTCAGCGCCGCCGGCGTGTGGGCGAAGTCGACCAGCACCCGAAAGGGTTGGCCCTCGTCGACCACCTGGAAACGGCCCCGTACCGGCTCCACGCCGGCAAGGCCGGCGGAGATGGCGTCCCAGTCGGCTCCTAGTTCCCGGGCTGTTGTCGCCGCGGCCAGGGCATTGCCGATGTTGAAACGCCCCCCCATCCTGATCTCCATCTGCCTGCCGCACCACGTGAACCAAGCTCCCCCCTGGTCCAGCACGACGTCCCGGGCATCCTCGAGGGCGAAGGGGACTACCCTGATCGGCGACCCCGACAGCCGGCTGATGAGCTTGGCCCCCCAGGGATCGGCCCGGTTGACGACCGCCAGCGAGAGCTGGTCGGCGCTGAAAAGCTTGAGCTTGGCGTCGAAGTAGGCGTCCATGGTGACGTGGTAGTCGAGGTGGTCCTGGCTCAGGTTGGTGAAAACGCCGGCGGCAAAGCTCGTCCCCCTCACGCGGAACTGCTCCAGGGCGTGAGACGAGACCTCCATGGCCACCGCGATCGCACCTGTCTGACAGAACTCGGCCAGACGGCGCTGCAACACCGTGGCTTCGGGCGTGGTCCGCTCGCCGGTCAACGTGCCGATGACCCCAGCCGGCCACCCCTGAGCGTTGAAGATGCCGGCCAGCATGGCGCATGTCGTCGTCTTGCCGTTGGTACCAGTCACGCCGACCAACTTCAAGTCCCGTGACGGGAAACCCCAAAATGCCGCGGCCACCGGTCCGAGGACCTGGCGGACCGAGGGGACGATCACCTGCGGCACGAGCAGTTCGAGGGCCTGCTCGCAGAGCAGGGCGACCGCTCCCCGCGCCAGCGCTTCGGCGGCAAAATCATGGCCGTCGGAACGGTTCCCCTTGATGCAGGCGAATAGCGCGCCCGGCTGTGCCCGGCTCGAGACGATCTCCACGTCCCTCACCACCGGGTCGGCGTCGACATTGCTCACGTCCTCGCCCGAGCCGGGCCGGACCACGACACTGGCCCCACCCAGTCCGGCCGCGACCAGCAGGTCTCGGAGGTACACGCTCCGTCTCGTCAAGCTTCTCCGACCCTGATGGCCCGAGCCTAGGGGACTGAGCTCGCCGGCGGCACCGTGGTCGCCGGCGTGGTCGTCGTGGCGGCGGCTGGGGCCGTGGTCGTTACGGCTGGGGCCGTGGTCGTTACGGCTGGGGCCGTGGTCGTTACGGCTGGGGCCGTGGCGGACGTGGTGGTAGCGGCGACCGTTGCCGTGGCGGACGTGGTGGTGGCGGCCGGCGGGGCGGTGGTCGTGGCGGAGGTAGTGGCGGCGGCGACCGTTGTCGTGGCGGCCGAGGCCGAGGTGGTTGCCGAAGGAGCCGTCGTGATCGTCTCGGACGACGTGGTCGTGGTCGTCGCGGCCGCCGGGGCCGTTGTGGTGACAGTGCCCGTTGTGGTGACAGTGCCCGTTGTGGTGACAGTGCCCGTTGTGGTGGCAGTGGCCGGGGCAGTACTAGTGCCGCCGACCGGGGCCGTCGTAGTGGCGGCGGCAACCGTGGTCGAGGTGACCGGGACAGTGGTCGTGCTCGTGGTCCTGGGCGACCCCGGCCCGGAGCTCACCAACACGTTGGGCGCACCGGAGAGGCCGGGGAGCGCCGGTCCGGCCGCCTCGCCCTCTCCCCCATAAACGCTGGCCTCCGGGACCCCGGGGATGGGCGGCTCCGTCTTGTGGGGCGGTACTCCGAGTTCCTGGAGGGCGTCACGGGCGATCATGGCGAAGACGGGCGCCGATGCCTCCGCCCCGTACTGATGGGTGCCTTCGACCACGACCATGGCCGTTATGGCCGGGTCCTCGGCGGGCACAAAACCGGCGAAGCTCGAAACGAAGTCGTTGGCGATGTAACCACCCTGCGGAGAGGGGACCAGGGCCGTACCGGTCTTCCCGGCGACGGTGTAGGGCTCGAGACTTGCGGCCATACCCGTGCCGACCCGTACGACCCCTTCGAGCATCGAGGTCATTTCTCTCGCCACCAGGGGGCTCACCACCCGGTGCGTCGGGGCCGAGGGAAAGAGGTGTTCGTTACCTTCGGCGTCGATGTACCCGTCCACCAATTTGGGTGGGATGTAGGTGCCGCCCTCGGCGATCGTATTGTAAGCGGCCAGCATCTGCACGGCGGTTACAGCGAGGCCCTGACCGATGGGAACGGTCGCTATTGTCGTGCCGGACCATTGCGAGGGCCGGGGGACCAGACCGACTGATTCACCCGGGAAGTCGATATCGCTTTTCTCCCCGATACCAAAAGAATTGATATATGGCAGCAACCTGTTCATGCCCAGCTGCTGGGCGATCTCGATGGACCCGATGTCAGACGAGTGGGCCAGGATGTTGGAGGCGGTCCATTCCAGCGTCGGATGGGCCCAGGCGTCGCTGAAAATACTGCCGTCGACTTCATAGCTGTTCGGTACAGAAAAGTACTCGGTCGGCGCAATGGCGCCGGTATTGAGCGCCGCCGAAATGGTGACGAGTTTTTCGACCGAGCCGGGCTCGTAGACGTCTGTAAACGCCGATGCCGTGGGCGCTTCGACCGGCTGCAAGGCGGCCACATGCTTTTCGCTCCCCGCCTGGCCCGAAGTGTTGAGGTCGGGCGGGACAAACCACACGGGCAACGCCGGCGGCTCTTCCATCGTGACCGGCTCGCCGGCTGTCGGCATGGTCAGCTGGGCCAAGGCCAGGAGGTCGCCCGTGCGAGAGTCCATGATCAGGGCCATCCCGCTTTGGGCCTGAGCGGCCACGATGGCCCGGGCCAGGGCCTCCTCGGTGTCGTATTGGAGGGGCTCGTCGATGGAAACGACGAGGTCGTCGCCGCGGACCGGGGCCTGGTACTGCTGGAGACCGCCCGGTATCTGGCCCCCGGCCGGGTCCATGTCTTCGATCAGCCGCCCCGGCCTGCCTTCCAGCAGAGAGTTGTACTTGTACTCGAGGCCGGACAAGCCCTGCCCGTCTGTCCCCACCACGCCGACGAGAGGGGCCGCCAGCTGCCCGGCCGGGTCGAAACGCTTAGGCTCCTGCATCGTGTAGATGCCCACCATGTGGCCGCCATTTATCAATTTCTCGACCTTGGCGGCGGTGTCGTCGGGGACCGTCCGAGCCAGGTAGACGAACCCGCTGGCCTCGCTCAGCTCCTCCTGCAGGGCCGAGACCGTGGTGCCGAGCATGGGAGCGAGAGCCTCCGCCTCGTTCAGCGGGTTAGTCACCTGGTAGGGGTCGGCATAGACCGTGGTCATGGGCACCGACATGGCGAGCTCGTCACCGTTGCGGTCGAGGATCGCCCCCCTCTCACCCAGGAACGAGATCTCATGGACATACTCCGAGCGCGCGTCTGCCTGGTACTTCGCCGCGTCCACGCCCTGGACGAGAAGCAACCGCGCCAGTATCCCCCCTAGGCAGGCGACCATGACGAACATGGCCAGCAAATGCCGGGAGCGGCTTCGGCGACCGCCACCGGTGCCGTCGCCGTTGTTGCTGTCGAGTTTGCGCCGCGACGAACGGTCAACCGTTCGGGCGCGGCGCGTTCCGGTGCTGGCGTCCCGGGCCCCGGACGCCGGTACCGGACGCCTCTGTCCAGCTTTCGGACTGGAGGTCATGGGGTACCACTCAGGTACGGCTTGATCAAAGGCCAGTCGGCATCACCCTGGGGCGCGGCGGGCCCAGCGTCCGTGCCCGCGCCCGCAACTCCAGAAGTGGGCGTGGCGGTCGTGGGCGTGGCGGCGAGGTAGGTCACCGACCCGGGCTGGCGCAAACCCAACGGGCCCTCGGCGGCCGACACGATACGGGCCGGGGCCTCCAGCTCCGCCACTTCGAGCCGTAGCTTCTCGTACCGCTCTTGTTGGGCACTCGCCTGCTGTTGGAGCTGGTCGAGATGGAACTGGTTCTCAGCGATCAGTACGTGCAGCGTCACCAGGGCCAGGAACACCATGGCGATGCCCGCGAGGGCGGCAGATACGACGACATGGCGTCGGTTGGTCCTGCGCCGGGCTTCCCGGTCCACCAGGCGCAGGTGGCGCCGGACCTCCTCGGGCTCCTGCCGCGCCGGCTCCGCGTCCTGGACGGCGTTTTCCGACGCCCGGGCCAAGAGCCGTTCGCGCTCTGCCTCGGCTGGGCTCACAGCGGTCGACCTTTTTCGTCTGGACGGGTCTCGTCGGGACGGGTCTCGTCCGGACGGGCCCCGGCCTTGGCGGGTAGGGCTTCAACGGCGCGCAGGCGGGCGCTCTCCGACCGGGGGTTCGCCTCCACCTCGGCCACCGACGGCTTGCGCGCCCCGCGGTTGAGGAGGCGGACGCGTGGCTCTGCCCCGCACACGCACGGCAGCCCCGGAGGGCATGTGCAACCGCCTGATGCGGCTTCGACGAACCTGTCTTTGGTGGCCCGGTCTTCGCCCGAGTGGTAGGAGATCACGACGATGCGACCGCCGGGCGAGAGACGGCTCAGAGCCGCGTCTATGGCGACCGGGAGCACCTCGAGCTCGCCGTTCACCGCCGCCCGCAGAGCCTGGAACACCCTCTTGGCCGGGTGGCCCCGCCGGCGAACGGCGGCGGGGACGGCCGAGCTCACCACGTCGGCCAGGGCCAGCGTCGTGTGGACCGGGCGGGCGGCGACGATGGCGGCGGCGATACGGCGGGCAAAGCGGGTCTCGCCGTGCAGGACGAACAATCGGGCCAGTTCTGCCTCGCTCGCCTCGTCCAGGAACCGGGCCGCGGTGCGTGGCTCCGAGCGGTCCATGCGCATGTCCAAGGGGGCGTCGGCGCGATAACTGAAACCCCGCTCGGGCCGGTCGATCTGAGGAGAGCTGACGCCCAGGTCGAACAAGGCGCCCGAGACCGACGGGATACCGAGCTCGTCTAGGACCACGTCCAGGCGGTCAAAACGCTGGTGGACCACTTTCGCCCGGTCCCCGAAGCGAGCGAGGGCGGACGAGGCCGCCGCCACCGCGTCCGTGTCCCTGTCCAATCCCAGGACGCGTAGGTGGGGGTAGGCCTCGAGCAGCGCCCGGGCGTGGCCGCCGCCGCCGACGGTGGCGTCGAGAGCCCACCCGGCTGGTGTAGGGGCGAACAATTCGACAACCTCGTCCACCATGACGGGCCGGTGCCGGAACTGCTCTTCGGCCTCGAATGGGCCCGGGCCTGGAGGACCAGGTTGGGCGGGTTGGCGCGAGGGCTGCGGTTTCGGGCTCATAAGCAGCCCCTCGGCCGGCGCTGCCCCGGGTTTTCTCCCCGGGTACAAAGGACTGGGCGGGTGGAGAAGGGGACTCCCGTCCTGCCGGTCAAGGGGCTGCCTATAAGCCCGGAGCGGGCTGGTGGTGCTCATGGTGCGCCTGCGGCGCCGGCCAGGGCCGGGGCCGTGCCAGACGCAGAGGCGTCACAAAAGAGGTCACTGGTCCCGTCGGCCAGGCTCTCGAGGCTCGGTGCCATGCGCTCCCGCCACAAGCTGACCTTCCACAGCTCTATGCGATTGAAGGCACCGGCCACCATCACGGGCTGGTCCGGCTCCAGGCCGGCGTACTCCCGCAGGTTGGACGGTATGGTCAGCCGCCACTGGCCGTCGATCTCGACCTCGGCCGACATGGCGCTGAGGAGGCGGGCCAGGTTGCGCCCCTCCGGCCCGCGTGCCTCCATGGCTTCGGCCCGGCCCAAATGTTGCTCGAACTGTTCGTGCGTCCACACCGCTAGGCACCTGTCCACATAGCAGCTGACCAGCGCCCGCTTGGTGTCAAACTGAGCCCGCAACCGAGCCGGAAGGATGAGGCGGCCCTTGGCGTCAAGTGAGTACTCGAAGCTCCCATAGAAGCGCTCCACCTGCCGGCCCCATCCGCTTTAAATGCCGGGGTCCCTCCCCGAGCCTCCACTTCGCTCCACTATAAACCACTACTCTCCACCGGGGCAAGCAGTATGGTCGGCGAGCTCTTGCCGTGGTCAGCGGCGCACCGGGCTCGAACCGGCCAGCCCCAGAAGCTCCTCGCTGACGTAAACCTGGGCGGGCCGGCCCCTGCCGGTAAGCGCAGATGCGCTGTAGGGGGTGAGCACACCGGCGTCAGCTAGGGTCCGCAGGGCGCCCCCGGCGCCCTTGCGGGTCAGCCCGAGCGCTGCGGCAACGATGGGGGCAGTGAGCACGAGGTGGCGAGGCAGCAGGTCGAGGACCTGCCAGGCGGCCGCATCACTGCGCGTGGCCCGGACGTTGCGGTGACCGGCCAGCTTCGCCTGCCAGCCGGGGCGGAGCTGCTCTACGGCAGCCACGAGCTTCGACTGGGCCTGCCCAGCGCCGGAGACGGCATCGGCGAACCAGGCGACCCAGACGCTGGTCTGGTTGAACCGGTACTGGGTGAGGCCGGAAGTGTACCCGCCGACGTCGGCTGCAAGGTGAACGCTGACCGGCGGTGGCGTGAGCAGGTGGAGCCGGCGCGTTAGGAGCCAAGAGATGAGGACGCGGCCGATCCTGCCGTTGCGCTATTCCAGAAAATGGCCATATACTGGAGTAGTAGGGGTGTGATGCGGGCTGTTGTTCCAGGGGACTTGAAGCTGACGGCTGTGCGTGACAATGGCCAGTGGGAGGCTTGGCTCAGGTTCTTCCTCGAAGGAGTCCTGGAAACAGCGACCGAAGCTACAAAGACCGCTCAGCACATCCACGAACTGCGTGAAGCTGACCGCCGGCGGGTGCCGGAGGCTGGCGGCGGTGCCCATGAGCTGGAGCTTCTCGACCGCCTCTTCGCTCAGCCGCTGGTCAACGGCGCATGGGTCTCCTCGCACCTCGGCGTTTCACCGACAACCGCCGGCAAGGTGCTCGACCGCCTTAGCACCGCTGGGGTACTGCGTGAGGTCACCGGCCGCAAGCGGGACCGGATCTGGCGCTACGACTCCTATGTGGACCTCTTCGACGAAGTGACGGGCCAGGTCGAACAAGACGCCACGCTAAGCGGTAACGTCCACGGACCCGTGGCCCAGGTCCACAAATAGCCCTAGGTGCCGCACCGTTCCGGTACCGAGTGACGGTTGGTGCCGGGTTCTTTGGCCGGCCCGGTCCAGAGCTGATGTCCGCACACGGCTGCACTCGGCTGACCTCGGTCAACACCGGGGAAGTCATGTACAAGCTGGCGGAGCGCGCCCGGCAATCGCCCCAGCAGGTGGGGGCGACCCACCGGCCCGTTGGCGCCCGCTGTCCTGCCGCCGTCCAGGGCGAGGCCCACATCGGCGCTGAAAAAAGCAACCTGGGCGAAGAAGTACGACCTCCTCCTGACCGAAGCCGGAGTACTTCAGGTATTGGCCGCCCACGGCAAAACCGGTGGTAGGACTGACGAAGTCGAGGCCGCTCAGTTAGATTGGTTGGCACCTTCGACAGCGAGGGGCTGTAGGCGGGCGACGCCTTCTTCGGAGGTACCGACTTCGTGCCGAGCCCTCGGCGGGGTCATCCTCGGCGGGCCAGGGGCGTCGCCGGACATCCGGCCTGTGCCGCGCTTCGACAAGATCGACCGGAGGACGACCGATGAGCAAACAAGGACGAGCCAACCACCCGATATACGGGCTTCTGCCTATAAAAGTCAGGGGCTTCGACGCCCTGGCTGAGCTTGCCCTGGACATGCGCTCGTCGTGGGACCATACCGCCGATGAACTATGGCGCCGACTGGAACCTGAGCTTTGGGAACTGACCCAAAACCCCTGGGTGGTCCTGCAAACCGTCTCACGTCAGAAACTCGAAACTGTGCTGGAGGGCCCTGCTGTCCGAAAGGAGATCTCTGCCCTGGTGCGGGCCAAGCGCCGTGCCGAAAAGGCGCCGGCGTGGTTCCAGCAGAACTGCTCACAAGGAGACCTCACCTGCGTGGCGTACTTCAGCATGGAGTTCATGCTGAGCGAGGCGCTGCCCATCTATTCCGGTGGCCTGGGCAACGTGGCCGGCGACCAGCTCAAGGCGGCCAGTGACCTCGGCGTGCCCGTGGTCGGCGTGGGCTTGCTCTACCAGCAAGGCTATTTCCGCCAGGCAATAGACAGCGACGGTGCGCAGCAGGCGCTCTTCCCCTACAACGACCCCGGCCAATTGCCGATTACACCGGTCCGCCGGCCCGACGGCGAATGGCTGCGGCTGGAGATCATGTTGCCTGGTTATTCGGTATGGCTTCGGGCCTGGCAGGTCCAAGTCGGCCGAGTGAAGCTGTACCTGCTCGACAGCAACGACGCCGCCAACGTCCCCGCTCGGCGGGGGATCACCAGTGAGCTTTACGGCGGCGGGCCCGAGCTGCGTCTCACTCAAGAACTGCTCCTCGGCATCGGCGGGTGGCGACTGCTGGTAGCGCTCGGGATCCGCCCCGAAGTGTGCCACCTGAACGAAGGCCACGCTGCCTTTGCCGTGCTCGAGCGCGCTCTCAGCTTGATGGAAGAGACGTCGCAGCCTTTCGACGTGGCGCTGGCCGCCACCCGGCCAGGCAACCTGTTCACCACCCACACTGCGGTGGCCGCCGGCTTCGACCGCTTTTCCCCGGCCCTGGTCGAGCACTACCTAGGTGGTTACGCGGAGCAGAGGCTCGGGATAACGCGGCGCGAGCTGCTGGCCTTGGGCCGCCAGGACGCGAACGACCCGGCGGAACCTTTCAACATGGCGTACCTGGCGATCCGGGGCAGCGGCGCCGTCAACGGGGTAAGCCGTCTGCACGGCGAAGTGAGCCGGCGCCTGTTCGAGCCTCTCTTCCCGCGCTGGCCAGTCAATGAAGTACCCGTTGGGCACGTGACCAACGGGGTCCACGTGCCCACCTGGGGCTCGGCGGAGTCCAACGAACTTTGGACCGAGGCGTGCGGCCAGGACCGCTGGCAAGGCCCCACCGAACAGGTCGACAGCGGCATCCGACGCCTCTCCGACCTGCGCCTGTGGCAGTTCCGCACCGCCTCCACCACGTCCCTGGTCGAGTACGCGCGCGGGCGCCTGGCCAGGCAGCTGACCGCTTCGGGGGCGTCGCCGGAGGCCGTCGGTGAGCTTGAGGACCTGTTTGACCCGAAGGTGCTGACGCTGGGATTCGCCCGGCGCTTTGCCACCTACAAAAGGCCAAACCTGTTGCTACACGACCCGGACCGCCTTCTCCGGCTGCTGGCCGACCCGCAACGGCCCGTGCAACTTATCATCGCCGGCAAGGCCCATCCGGCCGACCAGGCCGGCCAGGCCCTCGTCCAAGAATGGGTGCACTTTATCCGGCGGCCCGACGTTCGCCCCCACGCCATCTTCCTTGCCGACTACGACATGCAGCTGACCGAGCGCCTGGTGCAGGGCGTCGACGTCTGGCTCAACACGCCGCGGCGGCCCTGGGAGGCGAGCGGTACAAGTGGCATGAAGGTGCTCGTCAATGGAGGCATCAACCTTTCCGAACTGGACGGGTGGTGGGCGGAGGCGTACACGCCCGAGGCGGGCTGGGCACTGGGCGACGGCCTCGAGCACGACGACGACCCGGCCTGGGACGCAGCCGAAGCCGATGCGCTGTACGAAACGCTGGAACGGGAGGTTGTGCCCGAGTTTTACACCCGGGACAAAGAGGGCGTCCCCACTGCCTGGGTGGCCCGCATGCGCGAAAGCATGGCGCAGTTGACAATGCGTTTTTCCGCCAACCGCACGGTGCGCGAGTACACCGAACAGCGCTACCTACCGGCCGCCACCGCGTTCGGTTCGCGCACTGCCAATAATTGCGACGCGGCGAAACAGATGGTCGGCTGGCAGCACGCCTTAACAGAAAAGTGGTCGGCTCTGCATTTCAGTGACACCAAGGTCGAGCCTGGTGGCAGCCAGCACCACTTCGAGACCAAGCTGTTCTTGGGAGGCCTCAGCCCCGAGTCGGTGAAGGTGCAGCTTTACTCCGAGGACGAGACCGGTGCACCCGTCCTTCACGACATGGAACTGGCTCAGCCGCCCGCGAACGGGCCCTCGGGGGCAACCTATCGGGGCTCGGTCCTCGCCACCCGCCCGGCCGGCGACTACACGGTACGGGCCGTGCCTTGCTGGCCGGGTGCTTCGGTGCCCCTGGAGGCCAGCGCCATCCTCTGGCAGCACTGACGACGGCACCGAGCCGGGGCCGTGGGCCCCGCGCTCGGTCCGGGCACCGGGCCCGCGCCGGCTTGGGGACGGGGGCGGCGCTAGGCGACGTCGCTGCAGGCGGCCTCGATGGCCCGCAGGACGCGTTCCTCGCTCACGGGCACCCTCGTGCCCAGGGACTGGGCAAAGAGGCTCACCCGCAGCTCTTCGATTAGCCACCGCGCGTCTTCAAGGGCGACCAGGCAGGCCATGGCCCGGCCCTCCTGGCGAGCGGAGATCATGGCCTCGTCAAGGCGCCGCTGCAGCGCCTGCACGCTCTGAGCGGTAGCAAGGTCCCGGCGGGGGCCGAGAGGGAGCTTGTCGAGGCGGCGCTCGGTCCCGTTGAGGTACCGCTCGAGATCGGGCAGGCGCCCTAGGCCTGCCCGGCTCACGAAGCGGGCGCCGCCCAGGCGCGCCAGGTGGCGCACGACGTCCTCCAGGGCCGTCCGCAGAGCCGGTGCCGATGTCGGGGAGGCGGTCGTGGCCCACATCTCCTCCGTACGCCGGCCCAGCTCTTGAAGCTTGGAAATGATGCGCCCAGCGGCGATCACCCCTTTTCGCGCCGCCGGCTCGACGTCGGCGCGGACCGCCGCCACCAAAGCCTCGAAGCCCGCCGGGCCCCAGGCCGGTCCCCCGTGGGCGGCGATGGCCTGGTCCATCGCCGCCGCCAGGACGTCCTCGGCGACATCGCGGCCCGAGGCGTAGGGACGGTTGCGCAGCGCCCCCAAGGCCAGTTTCGTGTGGTTGTCGATCAGGCGCTCGAGGTGGTCGACAAGCTGGCGGCGGCCGGGCAGGTTGAGCAGCACCAGGCGCCGTGTGGCACCGGCCATGGCCGCTAGCTGGGAGGCTTCATCAGAAAAGACGCGGGCGCGCACGGCGTCACCCTCGTCCACGAGGGCCGGGAAGCCCCTGAGGCGGCAACCGTGCCACTCGGGCCCGAACCGCTTCGGGAGCTCGCCGAAATCCCACGTCGTCGAGCGGTGGCCGACGGGCAGAGAGCTCGAAGCGGCCGCCGTCTGCAGCACCTGCTCCAGTTGGGGGCGGAGCTGGGAGACAAGGTCGGCGGTCTGCTTGCCCCGGGCCAGCACGGTACCGTCCTGCCCGACGA
>Ga0182016_10000782_pt1 | contig 39486 bp, 30 predicted proteins | sample 712S2MmetaG_FD_120491 | JGI IMG/M metagenome (GOLD analysis project Ga0182016, IMG submission 120491) | Permafrost microbial communities from Stordalen Mire, Sweden - 712S2M metaG | ecosystem: Environmental > Terrestrial > Soil > Wetlands > Permafrost | place: Sweden: Stordalen | collected...
CGCTACCGTTGTGGGCAGCACGGTGCTGGTCGTGGCGTTGTCGGAGTTGGCCGAGGTGAAGGTGATGGCTGTTCCGGCGGAGTTGAGCGTTGCTGTAACGCCGTAGGTGCCGGCGTTGATCGTCGCCGCCAGATCGGCCATCGTATCGGTCTTGGCGGATCCGGTCGTCGTGCCCAGCGTAATGGTCTCCGTACCGAATGTGAGCGTTCCACCCAGCTTATCGCCCGAAGCGCCGGTTTCGGCCTCGTTCGTCGGCAGAGCGAGTGTGCCCAGTACGGTTGAGTTGGCGGTGCCTGCGGCCGTTGGCGTGCCGCTCAGGGCAAGGGTGGTGTTGACGTTTTTGGCGGAGACAGTCGGAACTGCCGTTGTGGTGGTGGCGGTTGTGGCGAGCGTCAGAATCGTTCCGGTCGAATCAATCGTGCCCGTAATGCCACTGGTAGTGGTAGAGGCGTTGATCGTTTTCGCCAGATCGACAAGGTTGTCGGTTGTGCCGGCAGTGCCCAGTGTAAAGGGCGACCCTGTGACGGCGCCTGTGGAACCGACGATCGTGAGCGTACCGCTGTTGAAGGCGTCATTGGCATTGGTAACTGTGATCGTGCCAAAGGTCGTGACAGCGGAAGTGCCGATGGCCACGGCCGCAGTCTGCTGCACGACCGGGGCACCAGTCGCCGCCGCAGTGTCCTCGGCGCCAGCAGAAAGCGTAATCGCTGGATTTGTCGTATCGGTCGCAGTCAAAGTAAACGTCACTACGTTGTTGGCCACTGTGGCGGTTATGTTATCGGCGTTTAATGCGGCTGTAGCAGTGCCGGTAATACTGCCGCCGTTACCGAAGAGGCTTGTGAGTGTTCCACCTGCCAGGTTGACAAGGCCGGCAGTGGTTCCTGTTCCTCCTACATCTGCTGTAAAGTTGAGGACGCCAGTGAGCGTATCGCTGGATGCATTGGTCGTTATCGAGCCTATCGCCGTGCCGATTGTTTTCGTAACAGCCCCAGTGACATAAGTTAAAGTGCTCTCGGCAGCTTGTGTATCGGTAGCGCTGGTGGTGTTGACGGTTGCCGCGGAGTCGGCCGAGGCGAAGGTCAGCACTGTGCCTTTAGCCTGGGAGACGCCATTCTGTATTGTCTGAGCCGTAGTATTGACGGTCGCCGTAACTCCATAGCCGGCGGCGTTGATGGTGGAGGCCAGATTGGCCAGCGTGTCGGTCGAGTTGGCCGTGCCCAAAGTAATGGCATGGCTCGCGCCGTCGGAGCCGACTACGGTCAGCGTACCGCTGAGAGTATCGGTGGAACTGGCAACGGTCAGCGTGCCGACCTCGCCCGCGCCATTGGTGCCGGTGGAGTTGACGCCGACGCCCGCGCCGGAGATGATGATGCCGGTGTCGTTGCCGCCTGTCTGAAGAGCGCTGTTGGTGTCATTGGCGGAGGTCGCCGTGCCGGTGGCCCCGCCGCCAGCCTGCGCGGCTGTGCCGAAACTGGCGGTCAGGCCCAGGCCTGAGTTATTGATCGCGCTGATCAGGCCTTGTGCGGTGTTGGCATAGTTGGTGCCTGCGCCCACGTTGATATTCGCAGTGGCCGTGACCGCAGAGCCGCCCGCGCCCTTGGTGAGGTAGCTGACTGCAACCGTGGTGGTGGCCGTGTTGGCGCCCAGTGTATCCGTTACAGCGGCATTCTTGCCGGCCGTCGACAGATCGACGAAGACGTTGCTGGTTCCATTGCTATAGGCCATGGCGCCGCTGGTGTCGCCCAGGTTGGAAGCCGACAGCGTGCGGATGTTCAATGCGGCGACGGATGCGCCCTGGTTGGAAGAATCGCCCGTGTAGATGTTGGTCTTCGAGTTGAAGACCTGCTCCTGGTTATAGGTGGTAGTCGAGCCGATGTTCGAAACTTCGGAGAGAATCGACTGGTATTCCTGGTTTGCCGCCAGGTCCTGGGTCGAGTTGAGGGTGCCGTTCGAGGCTTCGGTAGCCAGCGTAACGGCCCGGTTGAGCAGGCTTGTCACTTGCGAGAGAGCGCCATCGGCGACTTGCAACAGGCCCACGCCTTCGGTTGCGTTGGTCTGCGACTGCTTGAGCGCCTGTTGGTTGGCCTGGAGGCCGTTGACCAGAGAGAGGCCTGCCGCGTCATCCGCGCCGGAGTTGATCTTCGATCCCGAAGACAACTGCTGCAAGACATTCGACAAGCTGGTATTGGTGTTATTCAGGTTGTTTTCTGCATACACCGCTGAGATGTTGTTCAAGACACCCAGGGACATGGGGTACTCCTTGTAGATGCGTGGATTTGCGGCCCGTCCCCGTGAGTGCTCCCATTTTTTTGTTTAACCCTGGGTTGCTGCTTCCGGAGCGGTGACCGCCGCATCTTGCCCCTTCTTCGGCGCGGGAGTTATGGACTTTATCCAACCGCCCTTTATGTCCTGCTGAGGACACTTTGTCCCTTTTCATTTTAATTCTTCGACTTTTCCCGCGGCCCGCCGATAACTCCGCCAAAGGAGTTTCTGGGCCATGATCGAACTTACCCGGCTCAACGGAACACCGATCATCGTGAACAGCGATCTAATCAAGACCGCCGAGGCCTCCCCGGACACCATGCTCACGCTGATCAACGGAGAGAAATTGATTGTGCGCGAGAGCTGCGGCGAAGTGACGGAGAGGGTGCTCGCCTACCGGGCGCGGCTATTGGCAACGGTCGCGCGACGCCTGCCTTCCTGGGTCGACTTGCAAAATGTTGTCTCCATTTCCAGCCTCGATGTTTCCAGTCATACCAATACGACTTTATCGCGGCGCGAGCCGGAAGCCGGACGCTGAAGGATCGTGCTGGGACGCCGCATTCGGCTTCAGAAGGAGCTTTGCATGAAGAGGGCGAGCGATGGATAAAGCAAGCATCGGTGGAGTCCTGCTGGCTGTTTTGGGCATTGTGGCCGGATTGCTCATCGAGGGTGGCAACCTGGGCCAGGTTCTGCAACCGGCCGCGGCACTGATCGTCTTCGGGGGCACTCTCGGGGCGGTTCTGCTGCAGTTTCCCCTGACCACCGTTGTGGCCGCATTCGGGAGCCTGGGCCACGTTTTTGCCGCGCCGCGCAAGCAGAACGACGAACTCATCCGGTTGCTGGTTTCTTTCGCGAACAAGGCCCGCCGCAACGGCGTCGTGAGCCTGGACGCCGACCTGCGCGTCATTCAAGATCCATTTCTCAAGCAATCGCTCATGCTGGCCGTGGACGGCACCGAACCCAGCGATCTGCGCAAGATCATGAGGGTCAGCCTGGACTCCATCATGGCGCATGAAGACCAGCTTCCGATGGTCTTCGAATCGGCCGGCGGCTTCTCGCCCACCATCGGCATCCTGGGCGCGGTACTGGGATTGATCCAAGTCATGCAACATCTGGACAATATGCAGGAAGTGGGCCGGGGCATTGCCGTGGCTTTTGTGGCCACCATCTACGGGGTGGGCATTGCCAATCTCTTCTTTCTGCCCTTCGCCGGCAAGATGCGCATTCGCATCCACGACGGCCAACAGCGCCGCGAGATGATGCTGGAAGGCATCATCTCCATCCTCGAAGGCATGAACCCGCGCATGCTCGAAGTGAAACTGGCCGGCTTTCTGAACGATGCCGGCCGCGAGAAGAAAGAGAACGCGGCATGAACCGCCGCTTCCAAAAGAGCCACGTGAGCCACGATCGCTGGCTGGTCTCCTATGCCGACTTCATTACTCTGCTCTTCGCATTTTTTGTTGTGCTTTATGCCTCATCGCAAGCCGACAAGAAGAAGCAGACCATGGTGTCGGCATCCATCGAATCCGCCTTCCGCGCCCTCGGCCTCTTTGCCGATGCAAAACGCCGCCCCGGCATCGCCAGCAGCGCCGGCCAGGGAACGGAAGCGCCGGCCATGCCGATGAATATCGTGATGGGGGAGGATGTTCTGGCGCCAGCCAAAATCAGAGAGGATCTGGAACATATCCGGCAGGATCTGGAGCAGACGCTCTCCAACCAGGTTGCCCAGCACACCGTCTCCATCCAGATGGGCCGGGACGGTCTGGTCATCAGCCTGCGCGAGGCCGGATTCTTTGAGTCCGGCTCGGCGACACCCAAGTCCGACACACTCGGCACTCTGCGCCAGATCGCCACCTCGCTGGGCCACACTCCCTACGACCTGCGCATCGAGGGACATACCGATAACATTCCCATCCACAACGACGAATTCGATTCCAACTGGGAACTTTCCGCGGCCCGCGCCACTCATATTGCGCGGATCTTTCTCGACATGAAGGCCATGCCGGCGGAGCGCATCTCCGCCGCCGGATACGCCGAGTTCCACCCCGTTGCCAGCAACGACACTATGGAGGGCCGCGCCGAGAATCGCCGGGTCGATCTGGTGGTGCTGCCGCGCAGCAGAATCGACTTCTCCGCCCCCGGATTGACAGCCCCAACCGGCGCATGGCGCAAGATCACGGACGGCGATTGAGCGGAGTTAACTCACCCCCAGCACCTTCACAATCACGCGCTTGCGCCGCTGCCCATCGAATTCGGCATAGAAGACGCGCTGCCATGTGCCCAGATCCAGCTTGCCGGCGGTCACCGGCAGCGTGGTTTCGTGATGCAACAGCAGCGACTTCAAATGCGCGTCACCATTGTCCTCGCCGGTCCGGTGATGCTTGTAATCGGGCCGGGCGGGCGCCAATTCCTCCAGCCACTTGCCAATGTCCTCGATCAGCCCGTTTTCCAGGTCGTTCACATACACTGCCGCCGTGATATGCATGGGCGACACAAAGCACAGCCCATCTTTTACGCCGCTGCGACGCACAATCTGCTCGACAGCCTCGGTGATATGCACCATCTCCCGCCGCTTCTCGGTCTGGAAGATCAGATACTCTGTATGACTCTTCATCGCGCCCTCCCGGCTTGCGCCGAATTCATCCAATCGGCTCAGCCTATATCCTAAAGTCAGCCGTGACCGTAACCGATCCTCACACCGCCGAATCGCACTGCCAGCGCGGCCTCGACCTGCTCGAAGTCGGCTTGCCTGCTGAAGCGGCAACAGCTTTTCGCGCCGCCATTGCGGCTGGATCCGAAAACACTCCGGCACACATCGAGGCGCATCACGGCCTGATTCGCGCCCTGCGCGACGCGGGTCAACTCAATCAATCCATCGCCGCTGCGCTGGCGCTGACCGCGCTCACCCCCAGCGACCCACTGGCCCATACCGCGCTTTCGATCTCGTTGCAACGCGCCGGCCATGTTCCGCAGGCTGAGGCCGCTGCTGCCCGCGCTCGCGTGCTGGAGTGGAAGATACAGCTCGAATCCCCGCCCGCCGAGGATTCCCTTTCGTGAAGGCGCCCCGCCAGCCCGGCGCCGCCCAGCGGCTGCGGGCGATGCACGATAAGCTCGCCGAGGCCTACGGTCCGCAACACTGGTGGCCGGCCAAGACCGCTTTTGAAGTGATTCTCGGCGCTTATCTCACACAGAACACCGCATGGAAGGCCGTCGAACTTTCCCTTGCCAATCTGCGAGCGGCGGGAGCGCTCACCCTCGAAGGCCTGCGCTCGCTGAGTGTCGGCGATTTGCAAACTCTCATTCGCCCAACGGGCTTTCACTCCCGCAAGGCGCCGGCTCTCAAGGCCTTTGTGGCCATGCTGGACGAGGAGTTCGGCGGTTCGCTCGACGCGCTGGCCGCGGCCCCCACTGCCACGCTGCGCCGCCGCCTGCTGGCTCTGCCCGGCGTTGGGTCAGAGACTGCGGACGCAATTCTGCTCTATGCTCTCAATCATGCCGTCCCAGTGGCCGACGAGTATCTGCGCCGCATCGCCGCGCGGCACGAGCTTGTCGCATCTTCCAATGGCCGCATTCGCTATGACTCGCTGGCCGATCTAACGCGCCAGGCCTTCGTCGCGGACCCGCCGTCAGCCCACGCCCGTCTATTCAACGAGTTTCACGCCCTTACGGTAGCAGTAGGCAAGGCTCACTGCGGCAGGACTGCCCGCTGCGAAAACTGCCCCCTTGCCGCCGACCTCAAATTTGCGCAGAAGCCTTTGCATAAAGAGCTGTGACGAAGGCTACTGGTATTTCAGGGCGCCGGCGCCACAATGATTGGTGGAACCGCGATTGGGCCGAGGCCATCCCCAAACACGGTAGAATAAGGTCAGGCGGATGATGCAAACCTCTCCAGCAGCTGCTCCCCAGGCCACCCGCGCCGCGCGGGAACCGGAGTTGCGGGTGCAAGGTCAAGCGCAGTGCGGGGAAGCTTCGGCGATTCCGCCGCTCATTCAGGTGAGCAACCTCAAGAAGACCTATCAGACTGCTCGTGGCGCGCTCAACCTCTTTCAGGGCCTCAACCTCCAAGTGGAAGCGGGCGAGATGGTGGCGATTGTGGGCCAGTCGGGCGCGGGAAAAAGCACACTTTTGCACATGTTGGGCGCCCTTGATACGCCCTCGGCGGGAACGGTATACTGCGCCTCAACCGACGTGACGAAACTCACAGCGCGCGAGGCGGCGGCCTTCCGCAACCGGGAGATCGGCTATGTGTGGCAGTTTCATTACCTGCTGCCGGAGTTTAGCGCGCTTGAAAACGTGGCCATGCCGCTGCTGGCTCGTGGAACGCCGAAGCGCGATGCGCTGGCAGCGGCGGCAAAGTGGCTCAGCGAGGTAGGACTGGCGGACCGCGGTGACCACCGGCCGGGCGAACTCTCTGGCGGCGAGCAGCAGCGCGTGGCGCTGGCCCGCGCGCTGGTTAACAACCCTCGGCTGCTGCTGGCCGACGAACCCACAGGCGACCTGGATGAGACCACAGCCGGCCGCGTCTTCGACCTGATAGAACGGCTGCACGCAAGCCACGGCCTCACCTCGATTCTGGTAACGCACAACCTGGAACTGGCCGGGCGCTGTACGCGGGCTCTGCGCCTGGAAAGTGGGCAGCTGGGCCCGCTGGCGTATACTCCCCGAACGGAAGATTCCGGCAGGCAGGCCTGACGGAAAATGCACCATTCCGGCGATTTGTGAGTCTTAAGTAAGTAGGCGATCTGGAAACGGATGGATTGTCATCCTAGCCAGGTTGCCGGAGCGGGATGGAAGTCTCCTGTGCAACACGACAGCTTGAGATGACAGGAGCAAAGAAGTTCCGTAACCATCCGAAAGGGCCATCCGGAGGGCAAAAAGTTGTATTTTCCAAGGCACGTCCGGCGGCGAGACTAAAAAGGCAAGGCGCGCGCGGGTTGGGTTGAAGCCGGCAAATTGAACCGGACGGCCACTCCAGCCGATAGCCAGCAACAGGCCCGAATCACGGGGGGAGAACACCATGTTCGAACGCTATACGGAGAAGGCACGGCGCGTGATCTTCTTTGCGCGGTATGAGGCTAGCCAGTTCGGATCGCCCTATATCGAGACCGAGCATCTTTTGCTCGGCCTGCTGCGCGAGGACAAGGCATTGACCAACCGCTTCTTGCGCTCACACGCATCGGTGGAGTCGATCCGCAAGCAAATTGAAGCGCACACTACCATTCGCGAGAAGGTATCAACCAGCGTCGATCTGCCACTCTCGAACGAGTGCAAGCGCGTGCTGGCCTACGCTGCGGAAGAGGCGGAGCGGCTAGGCCACAAGCACATCGGCACGGAGCACCTGCTGCTGGGATTGCTGCGCGAAGAGAAGTGCTTCGCAGCAGAGATCTTGCAGGAGCGCGGACTGAAGCTGGCACAAATTCGCGACGAACTGGGACGGGTGACGCAGGAAAAGGCACCGGCGCAACCGCGCCAGCGCGAGAGCAGCTTGCTGGCCGAGTTCAGCCGCGACCTGACGCAGGCGGCCATGGACGGACAGCTCGATCCTCTGGTTGGCCGTGACGGCGAACTGGAGCGCGTGGTGCAGATTCTCTGCCGCCGCACCAAGAACAATCCCGTACTGATCGGCGAACCAGGCGTGGGCAAGACGGCCATTGTCGAGGGTCTCGCGCAGCGCATCGCCGACGGCGAAGTTCCCAGTTTCCTCGCGGACAAAAAGGTTCTCGGCCTCGATCTCTCGCTGATTGTGGCCGGCACAAAATATCGCGGCCAGTTTGAAGAGCGGCTCAAGACCATCATGAAAGAGCTGATGGAGAACCAGAACTCCATCGTCTTCATCGACGAGCTGCACACGCTGGTGGGCGCGGGCTCGGCCGAGGGCTCGCTCGACGCGGCCAACATTCTGAAGCCGGCGCTCTCTCGCGGAGAAATTCAGTGCATTGGCGCTACCACTCCCGGCGAGTATCGCAAGTCGATCGAGAAGGACCGCTCGCTGGAGCGGCGCTTCCAGGCCGTGAAGGTGCCTCCGCCGAATGAGGCTGACGCGATCAAGATCATTCACGGCATCAAGGACCGCTATGAGAAGTTCCATGCGGTCAGTTACACGGATGCCGCTGTGGAGTTCGCCGTTTCGCATTCGAACCGGTACATCCCCGATCGCTTCCTTCCGGATAAGGCCATCGACCTTATTGACGAGGCGGGCGCTCGCGTGAAGCTGCGCCAGACCTCGCTGCCGGAGGAGATCACCGAGGTGCAGAAGCGCATCAAATTCATTGTGCATCGCATGGACTCGGCGATTGCCAACCACGAATTTGAGAAGGCGCGCTTCTATTCCGACGAAGAACGCAAAGAGCGCGAGAACCTGCGCGCACTGCGCGACAAATATCATCTCGACGACTCGGCCGCCGGGATCGTGGGCCGCGAAGACATTGAGGATGTGGTGAGCCGCTGGACCGGCGTGCCCGTGACCAGCATCAAGGAAGAAGAGACGCAGAAACTGCTCCGCGTTGAAGAAGAGTTGCACAAGCGCGTCATCTCGCAGGAGAAAGCCATCTCTGCGCTGGCTCGCGCCATCCGCCGGTCGCGCGCGGGGCTCAAGAGTCCGCATCGGCCTATCGGCAGTTTCCTCTTCCTGGGGCCAACCGGCGTGGGCAAAACCGAGATGGCCCGCACCTTAGCCAACTTCCTCTTCGGATCGGACAAGGCACTGATTCGCTTCGATATGTCGGAGTTCATGGAGAAGCACTCTGTCTCCAAGCTCATCGGCTCGCCTCCGGGCTACGTGGGCTACGAGGAGGGCGGCCAGTTGACCGAACGCGTCAAGCGCTCGCCTTACTCGGTCGTCCTTCTTGACGAAGTCGAGAAAGCGCATCCGGATGTCTTCAACATTCTGCTGCAAGTTTTTGAAGACGGCCAATTGACCGACGGTCTCGGCAACACGGTCGACTTCAAAAACGTCATCCTCATCATGACCTCGAATATTGGCGCACGCCACCTGATGAAGAAACAGGGTCTCGGCTTCCAGAGTGATCGCGAAGACATTGTGAGCGACAAGATTGAGGAACTGGTAAAGCAGGAAGTGAAGAAGACCTTCAATCCTGAGTTCCTCAACCGCCTCGATGAAGTGATCCTTTTCCAATCGCTGTCGGATGCGGACCTGATTCAGATTGTCGAATTGCTGGTTCAGCAGTTGAACTCCAATCTGGCCCAGAAGTCCATCACCATCTCTGTTACCGAAGAGGCCAAGAAGTGGATCCTCGATAAGACTCTCGTCGATCGCAGCTACGGCGCGCGCCCGTTGCGCCGCGCGCTGCAACGCTACGTCGAGGATCCCTTGTCGGAAGCCTTGATCGCCGGCCAGATAACCGCGCGGCCAGCCTTCCTTGAGGTCTATCTCGACGCCAATCAGCTCTTCTATCGCCCGGTAAGCGCCGACGAGAACGTAACCGACGAGAAGCCAGCCGGTATCCTTCTCTTCAGTGCGTGAGAGCAATGCAAGCGGGTTGAAGCAACTTAACAACAAATTCCCCGGCATTTGCCGGGGAATTTGTTTTGCGCCTATTTGCATTATTGGACCGATCGTGGCACATGAGCCGGAGCGGGGATCCGGTGCGGGTACGCTCTGGCGCGGCGAGAGTTATGTAAGCTGGTCAAGGTCGGCGGGCAGGTCGATATCGACTTCTCCGCCGGGGAGGGGCAGCGCCACCAAGGGGCACGGCGGCTGCATGAGCAGCGAACGCGCGCCCTTGTCGCCGCGCAGCGTGAGCAGGTTGGAAAAGGCAGCGCGGGGAAAAACGGCGGGGATGCCCAGGATGCCGGCGTAGGCCGACGCTACGATGGAGTGCGCGGATTGCGCCGCGAAGGAATCGAGCATTGCGCGCAGATGCTCGCCGGTAAGGCGGGGCTGGTCGCAACCCAGAATCAGCGCGCCGGATGCTTGCGGCGCGCAGTGCTCAAGAGAGTTGAGCGCCGCATGGATGGACGTGGCAATGCCTTGTTCCCAAGCGCTGTTGACGATGGGGATCGCGTTCCGAAGTTTGTTGAAAGAGACTGCAGCGAGGATGCGGTCATGATGTGCGCCGAGCACTGCGATTACGGGTGTCGCGCCGGCCTCCGCAGCCAGACGGATGGCGCGCGCGAGGAGTGTTTCGCCGCCGAGCATGAGCAATTGCTTGGGCTGGCCGAGGCGGCGGCTGGCTCCGGCGGCAAGGACGATGGCGGCGACAGGCATCGGCATTAGTGTACCGGGAGGCGCCGGCGCCGCGGCCTGAGCGAGAATGAGAGAATGACCGATCTGGAACGAATTCTGCCGCTGTGGCGGGAACTGGAAGCTGGCGGGGTGGATTACATTCTGGCGACGGTGGCGGCGGTCGAGGGGTCGAGCTATCGCAGGCCGGGGGCGGCGATGCTGCTGGCTCCGGACGGGCGGCGGGCGGGTACGGTGAGCGGCGGCTGCCTGGAGGCGCAGGTGGCCAGCCGGGCCTGGTGGCTCACCGCGGGCGGCCCAACGGTGCAGCGGTATTCCACGGCGGAGGAGGATGGCGAGCGGCCATTCGGCTCCGGGTGCGGTGGCGTGGTGACGCTGCTGCTGGAGCGGCGCGCAACGGCAGGCCCACTGCTGGCCGCGCTGGAACGGGCCTTCGAGCGGCGCACGCCGCTGGCGGTGGCGACGGTTCTCGATGGCGCGCAGATTGGCCGCAGGGCATTCGCGGGGCTGGGGAACGATCCGGCGGGAGTTGCACAGGCTGGCGGCGACGCGCTCAAGGATTGGGCGGAACGGTCGCTGGCAGAGCGCGTGGCGATGAATGAGACGGTTGCGATCGGCGGAGGCGAGGCGCGGGTTTGGGTTGATTATCGTCCGGCGCGGCCGGGGCTGTGGATCTATGGCGCGGGCGACGATGCGCAGCCGCTCGCGCATCTGGCCAAGGAACTGGGCTGGTTTGTGGCTGTGGCCGACGGGCGCTCACAACTGGCCACCCGCGCGCGCTTCCCGCTGGCCGATGAGGCGCGCGTGCTGCCGGCAGGAGAAATGCCGACGGCTTGCGGTCTCATGCCGCAGGATGCGGCGGCGGTGATGAGCCACAGCTTCGATCAGGACGCGCGCGCGCTGGCGGCGCTGCTGGCGCTGGACGCGGCGCCCGCTTACATCGGCGTTCTCGGCCCGCGGCGGCGCACCCGCGAACTGCTGGGCGAAGCTGCGCGGCTGCTTGGCGTGCCGGCGGACGAAGCGGCTGCCCAGATCGAGCGCTGGCTGGCCAGGCTGCACGCGCCAATGGGACTGGATCTCGGCGCGGAATCGCCGGAGACGATTGCCTTCTCCGTGCTGGCGGAGATCCAGAAGACGCTAACCGGCGCCACGGCGCTGCCGCTGCGCGAGGCGCGCGGCGGAATCTACTGATTTTGCTGTGGTTCGGCGAGTTTTTCTGGAATTCATGGGGTTGCACGAATAATTATCTGCAAGAATTTGAAAATAAATAAAAACAGGGGGTTATTTATTTGGTAAACATATTTACCTTCCGGGCTGGCCTGACTAGGGACTAGGGAACAGGGACTAGCAGAGCGCGCCTCCGGCGATGGTTCATTCTTTTATTGTGCGCCGAGGGAGTGTTATTTTCGGCAAAGCGGCGGCTGTGGATTTTGCGGCGATCCGCACTTCGAGGGGTTCCGGCCCTTTCAAAAAAGCGAGAAACAAAAAATAAGCTTGACATCCGCTGTGAATTTATAGGACGCTTTACCCTCATAGCTTTTGCCCGGTTAATCTGTCGCGACCGGTCCCCGCAAGAGAGTCACACGAATCTACCCACTTGAGTGCTTTTCTCGTTCCCCCACAGTCTGCATTCCAATTGCAGTACCAAGAGCGAATGCACCCACCAGTCCCCTCCACCGGCGCGGGGCTCTATGCCATGAGGTAGGCCGAGAGCCCTCAGACCCAGCCGGAGTTTGGGCAAAAGGAGTTTGACATGCCTGCTGATAAACAAGTTCCGCCGATGAGCGCCTGCCTGTCCGAAGGCGGAGCTCATCTTCGCGCCAATTGCTTTCGCATCGCCGCGCTTGCTTGCATGGCGGGTCTTTGCACCGGTCTTGCCGCGCAAAAAGTAATCATCAACGACAAGTGGCCAATTCAAGGCAAGAATGGCCCCACGCTTTCGCCGCCCCATGTCGAACCGACGAACGAATGCGCGAAGAGCGTTTATGTCGATTCGTTCATCCCCAAGGCCAAGATTACCGTCTTCCGGAGCGGAACGATCGTCATCGGGACGCTCAACTCGGAATTTGGATTCGCCGATGTGCCGCTCGCGCAAGTGCTTCACACCAACGACAAAATCACCGCAACTCAGACTGTTAACGGGGTCACCAGCAAGCAGTCGGCTGTCATGGTGGTGGGCAAAATGCCTTCGTCGCTGCCGGCGCCGACGATCGATCCAGACATCTATGCTTGCGGACGGGTGGTCCCGGTGCACAACTTGACATCTGGGGTGACGGTCGAGGTGCGGGATCTGACGTTGAACTCCGTGATCGGCAATGGCGCGACACCCAACTTGTGGGGCAGCGATTGGGATCCCGTGGGCACCTCTGCTCTGGTAAAGGGGCATCAAATTACCGCGAAACAAAGCGCCTGCACTGGCGTTGCGAGTCCCGATGCGGCAAACGTTGCGGTGAAGGCCGACCCGTCGCCGGTTGACCCGCCATCGCTCGATACGCCCATCGTCGGCAATGACACTATTACAGCGGGTGGACTTTACAACGGATCGGTGCTTCAAGCTTTCGACCATACCACTTCGATTGGCACGGGCGTCTCCACAGCTTCCACGAATTGGATGCCGGTCGCGCCACCGATTGCAGCATCGTCGGTCATTTCCGCGAAACAGACACTGTGCACCTCCAGCGCCGAGACGCAGCCTCAGAAACCTACGACGAGTATCCCCGCGCCGGTGCTCGTGGGTCCGATCTGCGCGGGCAGCGCGGCGGCGATTGTCCGCAACTCGACCATCAATGCCACGCTGGTTCTGCTGGAGAACAACGTTGTTGTGGGGTACGGCGGCGCCGCGCCCGGCGACGTGCCGCTGGACATCGCTCCACCGGCCGCTTTTGTAGAAGACGATTCGGTGGAGGTCGCGGAGTACATCGGTACCGGCCCGCCGGTCCTCTCAGATACAGTGGTCGTCGGCTGCACGAGCGCGACCACCTATCACAATAACAATCAGCGCACCGGCTGGAATCCGCATGAGAATACACTTACTCCGGCCAACGTTACTCCCTCTACGTTCGGTCTCATTGTGAAGGTCCCGCTGGATGACCAGGTCGACACTCAGCCGTTGATCGTTACAAACCAGAACATCGAAGGGCAGGGCGTCCACACCGTTGTGTACGTTGCAACGGAAGGCAACACTGTTTACGCCATCGATTCGTGGTCCGGAACAATTTTGACAAGCAGGAAGCTAGGCGCACCGGTGCCGCTGCCGCTCAATTGCAATAACAACGGTCCCAATGTGGGCATCAACGGCACCCCGACCATCGATGTTGCCACGCAAACACTTTACGTGGTGGTCTACACGCTGGTAGGCGGCAACCCGACTTATCGACTGCATGCTCTCGATTTGAGTACCCTCAACGACAAGCCGGGCTCGCCAAAGACCATCACCGCGTCGAATACGCTGACGAACGGCACGACATTCAATTTCGGCGCTAGCGTTCAGCGCCAGAGACCGGCTTTGCTGCAAGACAACGGGAATATTTACGCGGGGTTCGGAAGCTTCTGCGACTTTAATGCGAACCAATCGCGCGGCTGGCTTCTGGGATGGAACCAGGGAACACTTGCGCCGCTGGGGGCGGACGAACTGACAAATCGCCTGTCTACATCCCCGACACCCTTCTTTCTATCGTCAATCTGGATGTCGGGCTACGGAGTGGCCGGCGACACCAGCGGAAATCTTTTCGTTACTACCGGCAACTCCGACCCGAAGGGAGATACCTACAACGGCACGACCAATATCCAGGAGAGTGTCGTGAAGTTAGCTGGGAATCTTTCCAAGGTGGAGGATTTGTTTACCCCTTCGAACGCGTTCCCGTTGGACCAAAGCGACACAGACTATGGTTCAGGCGGAGTCATGGTGGTGCCCGACCAGCCAGGTCAGATGCCGCATATCGCGGTAGCGGCCGGCAAAGATGGACGCATGTTCATTCTTAACCGCGATAGTATGGGCGGATTCCACAGTCCGGATATTCCGAAGAACGTGGACATCGGAGGATGCTGGTGCGGCCCTTCGTTCTTCACCGGGTCGGATGGCATCGGGCGCGTCGTCAGCAGCGGAGGTTACGGCGAACTGAAGACCTGGAAGATCAACACATCCGCCAGCCCGGCGCTGCAAGCCGAGGCATCCGCGAGTTTGTTGAGCTGGAACGGGGTGAATGATCCAGGATCCTTCACCAGCGTCTCCTCCAACGGCACAAAGGCAGATACGGCCATTATTTGGGCGGTCGGCCGTCCTGTTGGAAAAGGCAATCCAGTCACGCTCTACGCCTTCAACGGAACGGCGTCCGGGGCATCGCTCCCAAGCCTTTGGTCAGGCACGGCGGGGAGCTGGCCAAACACGAATGGCAATGCGAACCTTGTTCCAACGGTTGCAAACGGACGAGTCTATGTCGCAAGTTACAAGGAATTGGCCATCTTTGGGTTAAGACCAAGGTCCAGGATGGCTCAACGGCTTGCGCTTCCGACAGCGGAAGACCTCATTCAAGAGGCACCGTCGTTGCCCAAGCTCCCAGGAAGCGTTTTTTGGGGAACAATCAAGGGTGTAGATGGGGACCATCTCATGATCGAGCTGCGGACTGGTGAACTACTACAGGTGGATCTGACCGCGGCAAAGAAGGAAGGAAGTTTTGTGGATCCGGTCGTTGGACGCAATGTTGAGGTCAACGGCAAGTTGAATGCCGAGGGCATCTTGGAGGTAAGCACGATGAATCGCGCCAAAGGGCCACAAACCTGGGGTGTTGACAGCCGCGAGTAGATAAGACGAGCGGGGGGCGCACCCTTGACCTTGAATAAACTTTGGGTGCGCCATCCGCAGTTTGCAATGGGAACGCACGAACCTCGACCAGCTTCAGCCCGAACTCGAACGTTAGTGGACATCAATGACTCACCGACAGCGATTCCTGCCCGCAAGCCGGAGTAGTGGGAGGGGAGACGATTGGGTCGCCGATTGAGAGCGAATGTCTGGAATGCGAAGTTTGCGCCGCTGCCTGGAGAGCGGTCAAAACGCTTTTGGCGAGTTAGCCCCGCTGCGCGGGGTTAGCGAGTTGGCAAGTTAGCGAACGACAGAGAGGGACGCAATTTTCATCTGCCGTGGGCCGGCAACGCCGGAAGACGACTGACACAAGATCTGAGCTGGGCGGCTCACGCCCAACTGAAGCCGCTGCGGGCCAGGGGGAGGGTGCGGATGCGCTTGCCGGTGGCGGCGAAGATGGCGTTGGTTACGGCGGGCAGGATGGGCGGCAGGGTTGGCTCGCCGAGGCCGGTGGGCGAGTAATCGGTCTTGCGCCAGTAGACCTCGATGGGCGGAATTTGCCTCATGCGCATGAGCGGGTGGTTGTGGAAGTTGCTCTGGTCTACGCGGCCATCGGTGAGGGTGATCTCCTGGCCAAGGTGGCCGAGGCCCTCGACCACGCCGCCGAAGCCCATGCTCTCGGCTGCCTGGGGATTGATAATCTGGCTGCCGACGTCGCCAGCGGCCCAGACACGGTTGACGGTGACCTTGTTGCTTTTGTCGACGCTGACGTCGGCGACCTCGGCGAAGTAGCCGAGATGGCAGAACCAGGCGGCGATTCCTATGCCGCGGCCGGGCTGCTTGGGGCGATGAGCCCAGCCCGATTTTTCCGCTACCAACTCGAGTACGCCTTTGAAGCGCTCGGGGATGAGAACAGAGGGGCCCGTCGGCTCGTGGTCGCCGACGGCGTCGCTAGCGCCGGCGGACCAGGGCGCGCGCGTGTTGCTGAGCAGGTCGAGCTGGAACTCGAGTGGATCGCGACCGGCGGCGGCTGCCAACTCGTCAAGGAAGGACTGCGCGACCCAGCAGTAGGCGTTGTCTCCGGGGGCGCGGAGTGCTCCCGTGCGCAGCATGAGCGGCTGGGTGGAGGTGTAGAGAGCGTACGCTGGGACAAAGCCGGAGGGATACGAATCGCGGCCGATGCCGCCGCCGGAGGTGGTGTGCTTTTCATCGCCGTAGGTGACAAAGTGGTGACGCCAGGCCGTGAGCTTGCCCTGCGCATCGAGGCCGCCTTTGAGGCCGACGGTTGCGCCGGGGCGGAAGGGGTCGTGAGCGACGTCGTCCTCACGGGACCAGAGCAGCTTGACGGGCGCATCGATGTTTTTGGAGATCCAGGCGGCCTCGACCAGGTAGTCGTTCTGGAGACGGCGGCCGAAGCTGCCGCCTGAGCGCACCATGTGGGTGGTGATGTCGGTCTCCTGGATGCCGAGGGTTTTGGCTACCAATCCGCGGCCGTCGACAGGGAGCGTGCTGGTGGACCACATCTCGAGCTTGCCGTCCTTCCAGTGGGCGGTTGCGCCCTGCGGCTCCATGGTGACGTGGGCGATGAAGGGAAAGCGGTAGGTGGCGTCGACAACCTCGGCCGATGACTTGAGCGCCGCGTCGACGTCGCCATACTTGCGCACGGTGGTTGCGGGCGGGGCTTGCAACAGCTCTTCGGCGCGCTTCGCGAAGCCCTCGCTGCTTTGCGCGGCGGCGGGGCCCAAATCCCAATCGACCTTGAGCTGCTTGCGAGCCTGCTGGGCATGCCACCAGGTGTCGGCGACAATGGCGATTCCGGGCTCCATTCCCGGCTCCCAGGGGGTGAAGGCGGCGGGAACGATTGCGCCCTCGATGACCAGAACATGGCGGACGCCGGGCAGAGCCTTGATCTGCTCGATGTTGGCGGATCTGACCTTGCCCGCGAAGACCGGAGCCTTTTCGATGGCCGCGTACAGCATTCCGGGCAGTTGAACATCGATGCCGAAGAGCGGCTTGCCAGTGACGATGGCGTGGGTGTCAACGCCCGGCTGGGAATGGCCGATGATGCGGTAATCCTTTGGATCCTTGAGCTTGACGCTGCTGAGCGCGGGCGCGGGCAGAGCGGCGGCTCTGGCGGCGAGCTCTCCATAGCTTGCGGAGCGCCCCGAAGCTGCATGAAGCACGCGGCCGGACTGGGTGGTGCATTCCTCCGCGGGGACACCCCACATTTGCGCGGCGGCGGCGATGAGCAACTGGCGGCCGGCCGCGCCCACGCGTCGCATCGGCTCCCAGCCCTGCGGGGTGTTGGCGGAGCCACCGGAGAACTGCGCGCCGTAGATCTTCTCGTTCAGTTCGGCCTGCTGCACGCGCACGTCTTTCCAATCCACGTCGAGCTCTTCGGCGATGAGCATGGGCAGCATATTGCGCATGCCCTGGCCGGACTCCGAGGCGCGGGCCATGATGGTTACGACGCCGTCCAGAGCGATGTGGATAAAGGCTTGAGGGGTAAGATCGGGCGAAGGCGCGCCTCGCCTCTGAGCCGCTGCGAGCGGCGAGCGATAAAGATCGAGGGCAAAGCCGCCACCGGCAAGGGCGCTCAACTGAAGAAACGATCTGCGATCGATGTGCATGGTTCGAGCCTCCCTTCTATTTGGCGGCGGTTGCGCCGGCGGCCTGATGGATGGCCTGGCGGATGCGCGGATAAGTTCCGCAGCGGCAGAGGTTGCCGCTCATGGCGGTGTCAATGTCGGCGTCGGTGGGGTGGGGCGTGTGGGCCAGCAGAGCGGTGGCGGACATGATCTGGCCAGCCTGGCAGTAGCCGCATTGCGGCACGTCGAGCGCTTCCCAAGCCACCTGCACGGGATGAAGCCCTTCCGGCGAAAGACCTTCGATAGTGGTGATGGACTGGCCAACCACGGCGCTGACGTGGGTCAGGCAAGAACGAATGGGATGGCCATCGGCGAGCACCGTACATGCGCCGCATACGCCCATACCGCAGCCGAACTTTGCGCCTTTGAGGTCGAGGACGTCGCGTAAGACCCATAGGAGGGGCATGTCGGGCGGCACATCGACAGTTACGACCGCGTTGTTGATTTTCAATTTCAGGGACATTGTTGACTCCATAACCCGCGCACTGATTGAGGAAGAATCGCGAGCAGAAGATCGAGAATAGAGTTTACCGCAGTTGCGCAACGGTCTTCCAGCGGAATCGGGACGCTTGGCGCGGGCGGGGACGGAAGTCAATCCTGGCTAAGCGGATGGAGGCGCACGATTAATGCGGGTCCGGAGCCGGGACGGCTGTCGAAGCACGGGTGACGAGGCTGGTGGAGACCAGGAACTCGCGCTTCATTCTGGGATTGCCGGGTTCTTCGGCCTGCTGGCGGAGGGCCTCGAAGGCGGCGTGCGCCAGATCGGCGCGGGACAGGCGGATGGTGGTGAGCGGGGGCAAGGTGAACTCGGCGAAATCGATGTCGTCAAGGCCGATGACCGACAGATCATGGGGGACGCGCAGGCCGTTCATGTAGGCAGCGCGCAGCACACCGACGGCCGTCATGTCGTTGGAGCAGAGAATGGCGGTGGGGCGCGTTGCGAGGGCCTGCAACTGTCCGAAGCCGGCCACGCCACCCTTGGCGGTGTGGTCACACTCGATAACCCAGTTCTTCTGGGTGGGCATACCGGCGGCATCCATCGCCTTGCGATAATCGTTTTCGCGGGTGATTGCGGAGTGCAGCCTGCGGGGACCTGCGAGAAAAGCAATCCTGCGGTGCCCGAGCGCGGTCAAGTGATTGACTGCCGCATGGATTCCAGTGCTGTAGTCGAGCAGAATGGTGCTGACTTTGGGATCTTTCAGGTGAAACTCGGCAAGGACCATGGGGATGTCGTGGTTGGCCAACTGGTCCAGGACCGGCTCTTCCTGGCCGAAGGTGAGAACGGCCACGCCTTCCACCTTACGCTCCAACATGCGGCGGACGCAGTTGGTGAGTGTGACCAGATTGCCATTGGTGGAGCTGACCAGAATCTCGTAGCCGTGGGCGACCGCGATCTCCTCAAAGTTTTGGATCAGTTCCGGGAAGAAGGGGTTGGTGATGTTTTCAACGATGATGCCGAGAATGCGGCTGCGGCCGGAGACAAGACTTCGCGCATGAGTGTTAGGAAAGTAATTCAATTGCTCGATGGCGCGCCAAACGCGCTTGGACAAACGGTCGCTGACTGCCGAGGAACCGTTGATGGTTCGAGAGACAGTGGCGATGGAGACCTTCGCCAGGGCTGCGACGGTGCGAATATCCGGCGTTTTCGCGACTGTTTTGCGGGCACATTCTCGGTCCACGAACTGTTCCTCTTCCCGACGGAATAAGTTTGAAAGCAATGTTATAGCATTGGCCGGGTTCTCGCGGAGGTCACAATACCGTCCCCGTCAAGCCGATCGCGGCTCCGCTTTCTTGTCTGGCTGGTGCTTACATTCAAGCTTATCAAACGTTTTTGCTGGGCATTGAAGACAAACTAGAGACGCTCGGCAACCAGGAGGCGCAAGTCGCGGAGGTTCTGTCCAGTGGGGCCGGTTACAACGGCGTCGCCGAGCGCGGTAAACATGGGACAGGCGTCGAAGGCGGCCAGCGAGGACTTCAAATGAAAACCGAAGGCGTGCGCGCGGGTAACGGTGGTGGGGTCTGCGATGGCCCCTGCCGACTGGGTGTTGCCGTCGATGCCGTCCGAGCCGGCGCTGAGCACGGTGAGCCGCTGGCCCTCGTGGGCTTCGAGTTCCAGGGCACAGGCCATGACAAACTGCTGGTTGCGGCCTCCGGCTCCGGGCGCGCGGTCCATCTTTACCGTTACCTCGCCGACGGAGATCAGGCAGAGGCGGGGATGGATGGCGCGGAGGGAGTGGAAGCGCTCGAGCAGGTAGCGGGCGGCTTCGGCGTAGTCCCAGTCGTCGCAACTGTTGTCCACCACGGTGAAATATCCGGCCTTCTCGGCCAGGACACGGGCGTTCTCGATGAGGTCGTGGCTGGAGAGCAGGACCTCGAAGACCGAATCGCGGAAAGGCACATCCTCGCCTTTCATGGCGGCAGCCGAGGTGACGCTACGCACTGGACCGGCCCCGGACCATGGCATTCGAGATAAAAACGGCGGAAGCCATCCTTTGTTGCCGGGCGACTCGGGCAAATCCTCGCGCTCGAAGAAGGCGCGGATGGAGGGCGGCAGTTTTGGCCCCAGGCCGTATTTGGCCAGCAGCGCGCGGACGTCGGCCACGGTGGAGTGATCGGGCGAGGTAGGGCCCGAGGAGAGCGCATCGAGCGAGCGCAGCGGCACGTCGGGCAGCAGCAGGGAAACCTTTGCCGCCTCTGGCGCGGCGATGGCCAGCCGGCCGCCTTTGACGGCGGAAAAGTGCTTGCGGAGGGTGTTGACCTCGTTGATGGGCGCGCCGGAGGCAAGCAGAAGCTGGTGGAACGCAATGGTGTCGTCGAGCGTGATTTTGGGGTCCAGCGGGAGGTCGAACATGGCCGAGCCGCCGCCGGAGATGAGAAAGAAGATGAGCGTGTCTTTGCGGGCTTTCTTGAGCAGGGCCAATGTGGCGCGGGCGGCGTCGAAAGAGTCTTCGTTGGGGATTGGGTGGCCGCCTTCGAAGTAGCGAAAGCGCCAGTTACGGGTTCTGGGCAACAGATTGGTGCAACAGATGCCGCGCATTCCTTTACGGCGTTTCACGCGCTCGAGCAATGTGTCGAGCATGGGGCCGGCGGCCTTGCCCAAGGCAATCACGAAGATGCGCTTGTAGGCGGCAAGATTGATGGAAGCGGGGCCGCTGCCGTCGGGAATCAAACGGTGCATCATGTTGCCTTCAAAGCGAATGCGCCGGTCGAATGCCGAAGCGATATTGCAGGCGGCCACTGCGCCGGTAAAGATTTCAGTCGCCGTAGCGTGGAGGGTCTCCAAAGGCGATTCGCCGACCGGTGTCATGACACTTGCTCCTTGAGCCAACAGGAGAGAGTTTGCCGCATGGACTCCAGTTGACCTGTAAAAAAATGATCGGCGCCGGGGAGGAGCACCAATCGTTTCGGTTCGGCGGCGGAGGCGGCCACATGCACCAACTGAGCGGCTGGGGCGAACTGGTCGAGATCTCCACTGATAAAGATTTTGGGAATTGCGCAACTGCTCAGGAAAGGATAGCTGTATACGCGGCCATCAACCCGAATTGGGAGTCCGAGGGCGGCCACAGCGCGAACATTGGAAGGCAAATTGGCAACGCCGCAACATGCTTTGACCGCCATGGCGGCACCAAAGCTGAAGCCGGCCAGCACCAGGGGGCGCTCGTATTCGCGCGCAAGCCAGTTGAGCGCGGCCAGCACGTCTCCGGTTTCAGCCTCGCCGTCGTGCGCGCCGTGGCTCAAGCCGGCCCCGCGAAAGTTGAAGCGCAACACCGGCCAGCCCAGCCCCCACTTCGGATCGTTGATAGCCTTCATGGCGTTGTAAACCACTTTGTTGTGCAGGGTACCGCCGCCCAGCGGATGAGGATGGCAGAGCAATGCGGCAAAGGGCGCATCGGGCGCGCCCTCGTTCACGATTGCCTCGAGGCGGCCCGCGGGCCCGGTCAGAGATACACTTCTGGAACTGGCGGCGCCCGGTATTTCTGCTGCCGGCGTAGAGCCGATGTGTGGCGATACAGCCATAGAGGTCATGCCACTCTTGATTCTACGCGCAAACGATGGACATTTCCTCATGCGGCAACGTCACCGGGGATAGTCAGGGCTGGGGTTCCCAGGATTTGCGCCGGCTCAAAGACCGGGCGATTCGTGTGAAAACGAAGGGAGCAAAGACGTTGTAGGATATTCTGGCATTATCATGACTGATCGACCGCGTAGCGATCCACCCTCGGCAACCAAGGACTTTGTTGACCCGATTGCCCCTTCCAATTCTCTTGACCCCGTCGCGTTTACCCGCCAGTTGTGCGAAATCGAATCGACCACTTACCACGAGGGCGCGGTGGGCGACTTTCTGGCCGATTTTCTTGCCGGGCGCGGATGGGCTGTTGAGAAGACCCCTGTGGAGCAACCGAGCGAAAACGCCGGCGGCGGGCCGCGCTGGAATGTTTATGCCGGCGCGGCGGGCGAGACTCCCGATCTGGTGTTTTCAACGCACATGGATACAGTGCCGCCGTATATTCCGTTCAGCGAGGACGAGGAGTTTATGTACGGGCGCGGCGTTTCTGACGCCAAGGGCATCATTGCCGCGCAGGCGGCCGCTGGGGAGGCTCTGCAGGCCGCGGGATTCAAGATTGGGTTGCTGTTCGTATCAGGCGAGGAGCGCGACTCGGCCGGCGCAGTAGCGGCCAATAAAGCGCCGAAGGGCAGCCGCTTTCTGATCAATGGAGAGCCGACCGACAATCGTCTGGCGCTGGCCTCGAAGGGCGCATTGCGCGCGGCCTTCCGGTGCAAAGGAAAAATGTGCCACTCGGCCTATCCGGAGCTGGGCGAGAGCGCCGTTCACAAGCTGGTTGAGGTACTGGGCAAAGTGCTGGCGCTGCCGCTGCCTGAGCTGGAGGGCATTGGCCCCAGCACGCTGAACATCGGGCAGATTCACGGCGGACATGCGCCCAACGTTGTAGCCGACAAAGCCGAGGCTCAGGTGCTGGTGCGTACCGTGACTGACTCGGCGCTGGTGCGCGCGCAATTGGTGGAAGCGGCGGGCGATCTGGCCGAAGTGGAATTTACGCTCGATACGCCGTTCATCCGCTTCCGCGCGATCGAAGGCCTGCCGACGATGGTCGCGAAGTTCTCGACCGACATTCCGCAGTTGAGCAACTGGGGCGAGCCGCTGCTGCTGGGGCCGGGATCGATCCATGTGGCGCACACGCCGTTTGAGAAGCTGGCCAAGAAGGAACTTCTCGAAGCTGTGGAGTTATACATCAAGGTGGCGAAACAACTGCTGAGTTAGTGCCGAGCAAAGATGCCATTCGGGCAGGGCGCGCGCTCTGCTATGATTTCGCAGCGGTTTCCCCCAGCCAGCATTTCCCTTGATCGAGGTCGATATGTCAGCAGCAGTTAGTGTCCCCGTGACGCCAGAGCGCATCTATCAGTTTGCCTTTGGCTATGCGCCGCCCCTTGTGCTTGAGGCGGCAATTCGCCACCATGTCTTCGACGTTCTTGACAGCGGCCCAAAGTCCCTCAGCGACATCAGCCAGGCGACTGGCGCATCGGAACGGGGATTGGCCGCGATCATGAATGTTCTTGTGGGCCTCGCATTTCTCAATAAGGATGGGCGGGGACACTATAGCCTTGCGCCGGAGAGCGCGGCGTTTCTGGTGAGCACCAAGCCGGAGTTTCAGGGCGGACTGATTCGCCACACCAGCGAACACCTGCTGCCGAAATGGCTTGAGTTGAACGAGATTGTGGCCACGGGCAAGCCAGCCGGAGCCGTCAACCAGCAGACCACAGGCAGCGAGTTCTTCGCGCAGTTTGTCAACGACATCTTTCCCATGAGCTATCACGTGGCGCAGGAGCTGGCCGGGCATCTGCATTTGAACGGCGCGGGCGGCCCAGTGAGCGTGCTCGATCTAGCTGCTGGCTCCGGAGTGTGGGGCATCGCACTGGCGCAGAGTTCCAAGCAGGTCACAGTTACCGCGGTCGATTGGCCGGGAGTGATTCCGGTTACGCGCAACACGGTGACACGGTTTGGGCTGGCGGACCGCTTCTCTTTTGTCGAAGGCGACCTGTTACAGGCGGACTTCGGCAGCGGCCACAACGTAGCGACTCTGGGGCACATTCTGCACAGCGAAGGCATTGAGCGCAGCAAAGCGCTGCTGGCGAAGACATTTGGGGCGCTTGCCTCGGGCGGAACTATCGCGATTGCCGAGTTCCTGGTGAATGCGGAAAGAACCGGGCCGGTGAATGGCTTGGTCTTTGCCGTGAATATGCTGGTGAATACCGATTGCGGAGATACGTTCTCATTTGAAGAGATCGGCGGCTGGCTGCGCGAGGCAGGATTTGTGGATGCGCGGACGCTGAATACGCATGGGCCTTCGCCGCTGATTCTGGCGACGAAGCCGTAGCGGCGCAATGTGGATCCCACCCTAGCCGCAAAAACAAGAACGTGGCGAGGGTGGGGCACCCAATTATGTACCCAAGGAGGCACCCGATTCTGTGGTGCGATGCTAGCCGCTGCGGAGCCGCGCCATTTATTCTCAGCCTATGCACAAGGACGCTTCCCCAACGCCCGGCCCCGCGAATCTGCTTGAAAATTCAGCCTCCTCCTATCTGCGCTCGGCGCGGCACCAGCCGGTGAACTGGAACCCGTGGGGCGCGGCGGCCTTTGCCCGCGCCCAGGCCGAGGACAAGCCGATTCTGCTGGATATTGGCGCGGTGTGGTGCCATTGGTGCCACGTGATGGACCGGGAGTCTTATGAGAACCCAGAGATTGCCGCGCTGATCAACAGGCTTTTTGTGGCTGTGAAAGTGGACCGCGACGAGCGGCCCGACGTGGACGCGCGCTACCAGGCGGCGATTTCGGCCATCAGCGGGCAAGGCGGCTGGCCGCTGACGGCATTTCTGACGCCCGACGGGCGGCCCTACTTTGGCGGGACATATATTCCCCCGGAGGACCGCTATGGGCGGCCAGGATTCGGGCGGGTGCTGATGGCGTTGTCTCAAGTGTGGCAGGAGCGGCGCGACGAGGCGCTGGAGACGGCATCGAGCGTGATGGCCGCCATTGAGCACAACGAGAGCTTCTCTGGCCGGGGCGGAGAGCTGACGCTGGCGCTGGTGGACAAGATTGCCGCGTCGGCTCTCAAGCAGTTCGATCCGCGCAACGGAGGTTTCGGCGCGCAGCCAAAGTTTCCCCACTCATCGGTCCTGGACCTGCTGCTGGAGGTGGCGATGAACCGCGGCAACGCTGAGGCTCAGCGAGCCTTTACCACAACGCTGGAGAAGATGGGGCGCGGCGGAGTCTACGACCAGTTGGCAGGCGGGTTCCATCGCTACAGCGTGGACGAGCGCTGGGTGGTTCCTCACTTTGAAAAGATGCTTTACGACAACACCGAGCTGCTGCGCAACTACGTCCATGGTTTCCAGAGCTTTGTCCGCGAGGATTTTCGGCAGACGGCGTTGGAGATTGTGGCCTGGCTGGACTCAACGATGGCGGACCGCGAGCGCGGCGGGTTTTATGCCTCACAGGATGCCGATATCGATCTGGATGACGACGGCGATTATTTTACGTGGACGCTGGACGAGGCGCGCGCCGCGCTCGAGCCAAACGAATTGGAGTTTGCCAAGAGTTATTGGGACATCGGCGAGGTGGGCGATATGCACCACAATCCGGCGAAGAATGTTTTGCATGTAAAGCAAACCGTGGAGGAACTGGCAGCCGAGAAGGGCCGGAACGCGGACGAATTGCGCGCCTTGCGCGACTCAGCCAAGCGCAAGCTGCTGGCGGCGCGCGCGCTGCGGCCCACGCCGTTTATCGACAAAACGCTCTATACCGGCTGGAACGCGATGGCCGTGACGGCTTATCTAGAGACGGCGCAGGTGCTACGCATAGATTCGGCGAGGGAGTTTGCGCAGCGCACGCTGGACCGGCTGCTGGCTGAGGCATGGGACGGAGAGCAAATGCTCAGCCACGTGATCGTTTATGGAGACGCCCAAGCGCCCGCCGATCCAGTTCCCGGCACGCTGGACGATTATGCATTTACCGTTCATGCCTGCATCGACGCATGGTTCGCCTGCGGAGAGATGAAGTACTATCGCGCGGCGGTCAAGCTGGCCGACGCGATGATCGCGCGGTTTTACGATCGGACGGCGGGAGCGTTCTACGATGCAGCCGCGCCCGAGGCGGGGACGATTCCGCTGGGCGCATTGGGGGCGCGCCGCAAGCCATTGCAGGACTCTCCCACGCCGGCCGGCAATCCTACGGCGGCCTCGGCCCTGCTGCGGCTTGAGGCGCTGAGCGGACGCCGGGAGTATCGGGAGATTGCGGAGGATACGCTTGGTTCGTTCGCGGGGATCGTGGAGCACTTCGGCCTTTTCGCAGGCAGCTACGGGCTGGCGCTGGAGCGGCTACTGCTTGATCCGGTACACGTGACCGTAGTGGGCTCAGGGCCTGAGGCCGATCGCTTGGAGGCAACGGCGGTGGCGCGCTTTGCCGTGAACAAGACAGTGGCGCGGCTCGATCCGGAGCGGCTCGTGGCGGGTGGGATTCCCGAGGGGTTGGCGGAGACGCTGCTTCAGGTTCCCGCGCCGGCTGGAGCCGCGGCATGGGCGATCATTTGCCGCGGACGCACCTGCCTGGCTCCCGTTACCAGCGCTGAGGCTTTGCTGGAAGCGATTGGAGCAGCAGTTTAGAGCATCTTCCCCCTTTTCCGTAATTCGATCGTCGTGCTATCCCACCCTAGCCACAAAAACAAGAACGTGGCGAGGGTGGGGCACCCGCAGCTCAGGTGCAATCAGCGAAAGATCTCTCGTTTCCGGGCGCAGGCTGCCGATGAACCCAGCGGGAAGTCAAGTTCGCGCGCAAGGGCATGGATTTGATCAAGCCGGTTGCAATGCTTCGGGGAGTCGTGTGCTGGCTGGCGTTTTCAGCCGGTCCGCAGGCGCCTGTCTTGCGGCTGCTGGGCTTTTGTCTTGCGGCCCTGGTAGTTTTGCTGCTGGCCGGCGCGCTGGTGAATACGCGGCTTTTGTGGAACAAGAACCGGGGATTGAAACGCCAGCTCGATGAGCGGACCCGCGAACTGGAAGTGGCCCGCGAGCAGTTGCGGATCCAATTAGCTCACGACGTTCTGACGGGAATGCTGAACCGCGCGGGGATCCTGGGCGAGTTGAACGCGGAGATGGACCGGACCCGGCAGGGAGGCGGCGCGCTGCTGGTGGCGCTGGTCAACCTGGACCACTTCAAACTGGTTAACGATGCTTATGGCTACCAGGCCGGCGACGAGGCGCTGCGCTGGTTCGCCGCGGCGGTTGGGGCCGCGATTCGGGTCTACGACCATGCGGGGCGCTACGGCGGAGACGAGTTTCTGCTGGTTTTGACCGAGATTCCGCGCGAGGAGGCCGCAGAGAGGCTCGCCAGCCTGCATAGCTCGATTTCGAACCTGCGTATCTATACGAGAGAGGCCGAGTTTGAAATTACCTGCAGCATGGGCGCAACCACGTTTGACCCGCCGGCTGGATGCGAAAGCGCGGAGTGCCTGCTGGCGGCGGCCGACGAGGCGCTGTTTGCGGCAAAAACGGCGAGCCGGAATCGCGCGGTTCTGCATCCCGCCACCTGCCTGCCGCGGTGATGAAAGACCGCTAACAGGGGCTATGAGTCCGCATCGCTTCACTGAGCGTCGTTCCCCATGAACAGTGTCGAATCGATTTGTTAAGCGTGAGACAAAATCGGCAAGGTAGCCCCCGCTTTGCGGGGATAGCAGGTTGGCAAGTTGGCGGATTTGCGAGAGTTGCGACAGCCCATGCCAGCCGTTCATCGCATTCCCGCTGGCCGCTGCGAGTGGGAATGGCCCAGGATGCTACTCACTCGAGAAGGGATTGCCGTCCTGGGGCTTGAGGAGGGTGGGGTCGTGTTCCGGAGCGGCCTCTTCGGCAGGCTTGCTGGGCTGGGAGGCGATTTTGCCGGTAAAAGTCTGGAAGACCCGGTTGGGGTCGCCGGGGAGGAGGCGGTTCTCTTCGAGAGCGAGGCGGACCCGGCGGCGAAACTCGCGCACTGGAGCGTACTGCATGGTCGCCCGAGTCTTGAAGATTACGGGAAAGACGATTTCAGAACCCTTGACGGCATCCACGCCCAGAATCTGGGGATCGGCGACAAAGAGATCGCGGAATTGCTCGCTGTTGCGGATGTCCATGGCGATGCCCTTGAGCAATGTCATCACCACGTCGGGATTGGCCGAGAAGTCCACACTTACGTTCACCGTGACCGCGGAGTAGCCGGCGCTGAGGTTAGCCACGGTTGTGATCTGGGAGTTAGGTATGACGTAGAGTGTCCCGTCCGCATCGCGGACAGTTGTCTTGCGAAGGGTCATGGCCTCCACGGTGCCGGAGAGACCGGCCAATCGAACCGTGTCGCCCACGCTGAACTGAGCCTCGATGAGGATGAGAATGCCGTTGAGCATGTCTTTGACGATGTTTTGAGCGGCCAGGCCAAGCGCGATTCCGGCCACACCGGCGGAGGCAAGCAAGGGAGCCAGATTCACGCCCAGCTTGTCAAGGAACAGCAAACTGGCGATGGTTCCGACGATGGCCAGCCCGGTGGCGCGAATGACACCGGCCAGCGTCTTGACCTGGCCAATGCGGTCGGGATTGCCCGTATGCCGCTCGGCCGCGCGGATCATCTGAAAAGTGACGATCCGCAGCAACCGGCTGAGCACAAAGGCGATACCCGCAATCACAAGCAGGTGCGGCAGCTTGGTGCGAATGAACTCCTGGGCATCGACGACCCATTCGTCCAGCACTTTGCCAAGAAACCGGCCTTCGGCAAACCAGCCAGTCCTTGCCGCCAGTAAAAAAGGATACATGCCAAAACTCCTGTTTCTAGATTAGACTGTGCGCAGGAATGGCAAGGACCCGAAAGCGGAGGGTTTCAGGCAGCCCAAGAGAAAACTTGGATTCCAGCAACTGAACAGAGGAGGTTCCCTATGCAGTTCAGGAAACATCACGACCTCCCGTATGAGCAGAGGACCGACAGACCGCCAAGACAGAGAGGGCGGCTTCCCTGGGGCCGGATTTCAGCCTGCGTGTTAGCGATGGCGGCGCTCTCGGGCGCAACGCTGAGCGGCTTGCAGCGCTGGACGCCCCCAGTGAGCACTCCGGACAAGAACGCCCAGATGGGAATGCAAGAGGAGAAGGCCAAGCAACAGAACTTCGAGGCTGCCAACACGGAGCGAAAGAAGCAGATTGCCGACGACAGCGCGAAACTGCTCAAACTGGCCACCGACCTGAAGGCCGAAGTGGACAAGACCAACAAAGACACACTCTCGCTCAATGTGATTCGCAAGGCCGACGAAATCGAGAAGCTGGCCCACAGTGTGAAAGAAAAGATGAAGCTCACGATGGGTCCAGGCTAAAACGACTCCCTGGTTTCCGTCGAGGAAGCCTGTTGCGAAGGTGAAGGACAGTGCGTGAGCGGCACTCCAATTCGTCGCGCGTCATGCCTTGCAGGTGGGCATCACGAACCCTCCGCAGGGCGTTGTGCCTCGCGCTGCTGCTGGGGCTGTCGGGAGCAGCGCAGAACGGGCCCATCCAGCCGCAGCAGCAATATCCGCTATCGGCAGGCGCGCGCGGGTCGGGCCGGTTTGGCGACGTGATGGACGATCGCGATCCGGCTGCGCAGGAAAAGCAGTTGCGCGCGCTCAACGCCGACCGGCAGAAGTCCCTGGTGGCCGACACCAACAAACTGCTCAAGCTGGCCGCCGAACTGAATGAGGAAGTCAGCAGCGCGCAATCCGACTCACTTACCTTAGAGCAGCTGCACAATTTAGCGGAGATTGAAAAGCTGGCGCACAGCGTAAAAGAAAAGATGAGCACCTCGGTAAGGCCGACTCCGGTGTTCGCGCAGCCGTTCCCGCCCAATATCCGATAATCTCCTGTAGGGTTCCACTGAAGGAACCTCGCATCGAGCAGAAGAACCGGCGGGACGGGCTCCGTGCGCCGGGTTTTTGCGGGCAGTGAAAGCCGGCCTGGCAGCGTCCTTCACGAAACTCGGCAAGTTCCACGCAGGAGAAATGCCCCCAATCCTCAACTTGCAATCCGCAACCAAGCAGTTCGGCGCCACGCCGCTGTTCCGCAATATTTCGCTCACAGTCGAGGATGGGGACCGCATAGGGCTGATCGGCCCCAATGGCGCGGGCAAATCCACGTTGCTTGCCGTGCTGGCCGGACAGGTGGAACCCGACTCGGGCGAGCTGGCCGTGCGAAAGCGCGCCCGCGCCGCGTATGTGCCCCAGGACTCGCGGTTTTCCTCTGGACTGACGATCCGCCAGGTGCTGGAGGCCGCGCTGGCCGCCGCGCATGTGACCGAATCCGAACGCGAGGGACGGTTGCGCGAGCTCTCGGGCCGGGCCGGTTTTGCCGATCTCGATACGGAGGCGGCCGCGCTGAGCGGCGGATGGCGCAAGCGGCTGGCCATTACAGAAGCGCTGGTCTCGGAGCCGGAGGTGATGCTGCTGGACGAGCCTACCAACCACCTCGATCTAGCCGGCATCGAGTGGCTAGAGGCGCTGCTGACGACCAGCTCTTTTGCCGCCGTGACGGTGAGCCACGACCGCTACTTCCTGGAGAGCACATCGAGCGAGATCATCGAGCTGAACCGCGTCTTTGCCGGCGGCCTGTTGCGCGTAAAGGGGAACTTCAGCCGCTTTCTCGAAGAGAAGCAGGCCTATATCGAGTCGCAGAGCCGCCAGCAGGAGAGCCTTCGCAACCGGGTGAGGACCGAGATTGAGTGGCTCAGGCGCGGCCCCAAGGCGCGGACAACCAAGTCCAAAGCCCGCATCGATACGGCCAACGCGATGATCGGACAACTGGCGGCGATGGACTCGCGCACAGCGGTCTACACGGCCGGAATCGATTTCGACGCGAGCCAGCGCAAGTCAAAGCAACTGGCCGAGTTCACAGGCGTGGCCTGCGACGCGCCGGGCGGCAACGAAGCCCAGAGCCGGCGACTGTTCAGCGGCTTGAACTTCATTCTCACGGCAGGCATGAAAGTGGGCCTGGTAGGGCCGAACGGCAGCGGCAAAACCACCTTCTTGCGCCTGCTACGCGGAGAGATCGAGCCGGCCGAGGGCACGATCCGCCGGGCGGAGGCGCTTCGGCTGGTCTATTTCAGCCAGATGCGGGAATTGGACGAGAGCCTGACGCTGCGCCGCGCCCTTGCGCCGGAGGGCGACTCGATCCTGCATCAGGGACGGGTGGTGCACGTGGCCAGTTGGGCGGCGCGGTTCCTGTTTACCGGCGAGCAGCTCAACCAGCCGGTTCGCAACCTCTCCGGCGGCGAGCGGGCGCGGGTGCTCATTGCCAAGCTGATGCTGGAGCCGGCAGACGTACTGCTGCTCGACGAGCCGACCAACGATCTGGACATCCCCACACTGGAAATCCTGGAGGAAAACCTTCTCGACTTTCCCGGCGCGCTGGTTCTGGTGACGCACGACCGCTATCTATTGAACCGCGTGGCCTCGACCGTGCTGGGTCTCGATGGGCGCGGCCAGATTGGGCGGTTTGCCGACTACGGGCAGTGGGAGGACTGGCTGGTGGAACAAGACCAGGCCGAAGAGGACGAGCTGGAGCCGGCAAAACCGAAGCGCCGCACAGACGGTTCAAGCGCAACGCAGCGAACGGGGACCGAGCCTGCGCCTGGCGCAAGCGGCAAAAAGAAGCTCTCCTATCTTGAAGCCCGCGAATTCGCGGCTATCGAGCAAAGGGTCGAAGAGTCCGACGCCCGCCTGGCCGCAGCCCGCGAGCGCGTTGTAGATCCTGGGATAGCCACCAACGCGACGGCTCTTCAGGAAGCATTGCTCGAACTGGACGCGGCGCAGCACGAGAACGACGCGCTCTACGCCCGCTGGGCAGAGCTGACGGAAAAGGCTGGGTAGCGTTAATTGTTCGCGACCCGGCGCATCGAGAGGGGAGCGACAACGTAGAATTGTTGCGTGCGCTTCGTCCTTATCCACAACCCCGCCTCAGGGCGCGGCGGTCATCGCCGGGCGCAGCAACTCCGCCAAGTGTCCCTGGCTCTTTCCGCGCTTGGACATCGTGTCGAGGTGGCTGAAACCACTGTCAACAGCTCGGCGACTACGCTGGCGCGCAATGCCGCGCGCGGCGGGGCGGAGATCGTCTTTGCGTGCGGAGGCGACGGCACGATTCACGAAGTGCTTCAGGGACTGGTGTCGGAGAGCGGCGAGCAGGCAAGCGTTCTGGGCATCATCCCGCTGGGCAGCGCCAACGCTTTTGCCCGCCATCTGGGGATATCGCTCGATCCGTTGAAGGCCGCGCTTCAGGGAATCAACGGCACAGCGCTTACAATTCCCGTTGGCAAAGTCAGGTGGAGCGGGCAGGTGCGGTATTTTGCCGTGATGGCCGGAGCAGGTCCGGACGGCGCGCTGGTCTACGACCTGCTCGCAGCGAACAAGAGGGGACTCGGCCGCCTGGCCTATTACCTTCATGCCGCGCGGCTGTTCGCTACCAGCGGCTTTCCAGCGTTTGAAATCGAATATGCCGATGCGGAAAGTGGAAACACCGTCACTGAGAAGGCGGTAAGCGCGATGGCCGTGCGGGTGAGCAGTCTCGGCGGAGTTTTCAGCGGGCTCGCGCGGCGCGGGGCGTCAATTTACGACAGACGCCTGCAACTGCTTATCCTGCGCCCGCCGGCCGCACTCTCTCTGCCCGTGTGGTTTTTGACTGGGTGGCTCGGTCTTCGGCGCGTCAACCCTTACCTCAGCGATGTGACCGCGACCACTTTCTTATGCCGCCCGCTCGAAGGCCTTGCGCCGCATTGCCAGGCCGACGGCGAATGGCTCGGGCGCATTCCCATGCAGGTCTCGATCGTCCCCAACGCGCTGCGCATACAGGTTCCCTCGCAAGAGGGAACTCGCGGCGTTTGACAGGATCGCTCCCTGGGCGATAACGATACCATTTATAATTCCCGCCGGGAGAGATTGGACCTTGACAATGCGAACGAAGACAATGTGGACGATGCGAATTGCGGCGACATTGCTGGCTGCCACGATGGGACTCAGCGGCCGGGCACAGACGGCGCAGGAGCCGGTGAACCCCCATGCAACCCCGGAGGCGCGCGCCCTGCTCGCCTATCTCTATTCCATCTCAGGCAAAGTAACCCTCACCGGGCAGCACACCTATCCCAACGAAGGCGCGCGCTGGACCGACAGGGCTTACGATTTGACGGGAAAATATCCTGGGCTCTTTGGGCAGGACTTTGGCTTCTCGGCCGGCGAGGACAAGGATACAACCCTCTCGCGTCCGGCCATGATTGCAGAGGTCGAGCGGCAATACCGGAACGGCGCGGTGATCGCGCTCACCTGGCACGCCGTGAAGCCTACGGAAGACGAGCCGGTCACCTTCCACGACAGCGTGCAGGGCCATCTGACCGATTATGAGTGGAAGGAGCTGCTCACCCCCGGCAGTCCGCTGAATCTCCGCTGGTGCGCGCAGGTGGATGTGATCGCCGGCTATCTGCGGCAACTGCGCGACGACCATGTGCCGGTGCTTTTCCGGCCCTATCACGAGATGGGCGGAAACTGGTTCTGGTGGGGCGGGCGGCCGGGCAAGGACGGCTCGGCGGCGCTCTATCGCCTGATCTACGACCGCTTCGTGAACGTCCACCATCTGGACAATCTGGTGTGGGTGTGGAACGGGAACGACCCCGGCAGCAAGGGCGAGGCGTTTGCGGACTATTATCCGGGAGCCGAATACGCCGACGTGGTGAGCATCGACGTTTATGGCGAGTTCAAGCAGAAGTACTATGACGATGCGCTGGCGCTGGCCGCGGGAAAACCGATTGCTTTGGCCGAGGTAGGCGAAATGCCCAGCCCCGAGGTATTGGAACAGCAGCCGCGCTGGACCTACTTCATGACTTGGAGCGAGTGGATTCAATCGGCAAACTCGCTGGAGTTTGCCAACGCTGTCTACCGCGGCCCTCGGGCGCTCAATCGCGACGATCCGCGGCTGGCAGGGCCGATGGAGGCCATCCGCAAGGCTACGGCCGAGCGCACCGGCGGCAAGATCGAGGCCGATCCGGTAAGCCCCGGCGCAACCGGGGAGGCAAAAGCCCTGCTGGCGCGCCTGATCGCCGCACCCGGCCAGGCCGTGTTGAGCGGGCAGATGAACAGCCTGTCGGCGCCCGCGGCGGCAACCGAAGCCGTGACAGCGGCGACAGGAAAGCAGCCCGCCATCTACGGCGCGGAACTGAATACCGCCCTCGAATCCGTGCCCAGCCTGGCGCAGGCGCGGCAAGCCCTGGTGAAAGAGGCGCTCGCGGCACATGACCGTCACGCCGCCGTCAGCCTGAGCTGGCGCGCAAATAGCCCCACCAACGGCGCGCCGGCCGACACGCATAGCCAGCTCACCGACTATGAGTGGAATGAGTTGCTCACGCCGGGAAGCGCATTGAACAAGCTTTGGCTCTCACAGGTGGACGAGGTCGCGGAGACGCTCAGGCAGTTCCAGAATGCCGGTGTCGCGGTGCTGTGGAATCCGCTTCCCGAATCCAACGGTAAAGATTTCTGGTGGGCCGGACGCAAGGGCATCTACGGCTCGTCGGAGCTTTATCGCCAGCTCTTCGATCGCCTAGTGAACCACGATGGGTTGCACAATCTGGTCTGGGTCTGGACAGCCGCGGCTCCCGATTACCGGTCCGGCGGAGCGGGCCTGCTCAGCGACTATTATCCTGGCCTGCTCTACACGGATGCGATTCAACTCAGGGCGCAACACTTCGGCTGGGACTTCCAGGGCACACGCGCCTTTGCGCAGACCGCAATTGGAAAGCCACTTGGCATTGTGCTGGCCGGGGACCTGCCCTCGCCGGAAGCTTTCGCGGAACGGTCTGGCTGGGGCTGGTTCCTGGCCACTCCGCCTGCGAACCCCGATACGCGCACCGAGGCCTTGCGCAAGCTGTACAGCGATCCGCATATCGTCTCGGTGGCTCCGGCGCAATAACCCTTGAGTGAGGCGTTTCTACGGCGGACACCTCACGCATCCGCTCCCACGTGGTAGAAAGGTAAGTTATAGGATGTGCAGGAACTTCCATGGAAAGCGCCGTCAAAGTCCTGATTGTCGAAGACGAGCCCCACGCGCTGACGGGGCTTGCCGAACTGATCTCCGGGTGGGGATACCGGACCGAGACCGCGCGCGACGGCATTGAGGGCTGGGAAAAGGCGCTGGTCTTTGACCCAGCCATCGTAGTGACCGACCTGAAGATGCCGCGGCTGGACGGCATTGGCCTGCTGACGAAACTGACCGAAGAGGGATCGGGGCTGCACTCCAAGCTGGCCGTGGTGGTGCTCACCGCCATGGGTTCCATTCAACTGGCCGTGGACGCGATGAAGCTGGGCGCGTACGACTTTTTGCAGAAGCCAGTCGATTCGACCCGCTTGCGCACCATTCTGGCCAATGCGACCCGGCAGCGCGAAACCGAGATCGAGCTGGAAGTGGCGCGGCGGCGGCTGCGCGAAAGCGGTGTACTGGGAAAATTGGTGGGCAGCTCCCGTGCGATGCGGGAGATATTCGGGATGATCGAACAAATTGCGCCCTCCAATGTTTGCGTGCTCATCACCGGCGAAAGCGGCACCGGCAAGGAACTGGTGGCGCGCACGCTGCACGATCTAAGCCCGCGCAAGGCGCGGCCCTTCGTTGCAGTCAACTGCGCGGCGATTCCCGAAACACTGATCGAGAGCGAGATTTTCGGCCACGAGAAAGGCGCATTCACCGGGGCGGCGGAACGGCGAGCCGGCTGCTTCGAACTGGCATCGGGCGGCACGCTGCTGCTGGACGAGATAGGCGAGATGCCGGCAGGCACGCAGGCCAAGCTGCTGCGCGTGCTGGAAGAGCGCAAGCTGCGCCGTCTGGGAGCGCGCACCGAGCAGGACGTCGATGTCAGGGTGCTGGCAGCCACCAACCGCGATCCCAGCGAAGCAGTCGCGCAAGGCCAACTGCGCGCCGATCTCTATTACCGGCTGAACGTCTTCAACATCGTCATGCCGCCGCTTCGGGAGCATCTCGAAGACGTTACGGCCATGTCCGAAGCCATGCTCGATGAGATGAATCTGAAGCACGGCCGCAAGGTCTCCGGCATAGCCCCGTCCATGCTGGACCGTTTGACGTCCTACGACTGGCCGGGGAATGGCCGCGAGCTGCGCAATACCATCGAGCGCGCGGTCATCCTTTGCCCGGACGGCGCGCCGCTGGATGCCGGCCATCTGCCGCCCGGATTTGGAAAAACGCAAGCGCCGGGCGCGCAGCCTCTGGACCCTGACATGGTTGCAGTACGTGTCGGATCGACGGTGGACGAGGCCGAGAGGCTGCTGATTCTGCGCACTCTTGAAGCCAACGGGCAGAACAAGACGCGCGCCGCCGAGATTCTGGGCGTAAGCCTCAAAACTCTCCACAACAAGCTAAAGGAGTACAGTCGTTTAATAGAAGAGAAGCCGGCATGAGAATATGCGATAGAAATCGCAGTTGAAGTCCAACGCCCATGCGCCTGAAGACCAAACTCGTTCTGGCCATCACCACCCTGGTGTTTTTCATTGCCGGGCTGCTCTCGCTGGTTTATGTGAGCCAGCTTCTCCATTCCGCGGTGCAGCAGTCTTACGATACCAATCGGATGGTCGCCAACCAGATACGTCTTGCCCTGCAAAATGCGCTGGAGACGGGACTCAAGGATCAAACTGTCGATCCCAACAATCCGGCCCAGTTGCGTAATCTCGAGGCGGAGGCGGTACGCGACAATCAGGCTCTACAGGTAGTGGTGGATTCGGTGAACCGCTATTCGCTCACCGTTTACGACATCAATATCGGCGACCGGCAAGAGAGCACGCTGCTCAGCACCAATCCCGAGAACGAAGACAAGCCGCTTCCCGTCCGGCCCAATCTGAAACAGTTGCTGGTTGCCAATCCCATCCAGTTGATCTCGACGGTCTACGGGCCGCCCAGGGTCTTCGATGTGGTCTCGCCGCTGGAGCGCAATGGCGAGCCTTTCATCACGGTGCACATCGGTGTGCGCACCACGCTGCTGCGCGCCTTTTACGCACCCTGGCTGAGCTCGGCGCTTACGCTGATGGGTTTTGCGCTGGTGACGGCGCTGGGGTCGGCATTCCTATTGAGCAATGTGGCCCTGCGGCCCATGGAAGAGATCAGCAAGCAGCTCGACTACTGGACGGCGCTGGGGCAGGCGAGCGGGGCGGCAGAAGAGACCGGGGGCGATGGCGAAGCTGGCAATCCGAGCAAAGCAGACAACCAAGACATGGCCGCCCGCGTCTCCAGCAAGATCGAGATCATCGGCCAGCGTATGAGGAATGTCGAGGAAGTCTTCTCCGCGCTGAAAGAAAACATGGACCAGATTCTCGCGAATCTACAGGACGGCATTCTGCTTTTTACCGGGGATGGGCGCGCGGTGCTGGTTTCGGAGGCGGCGCGGCGGCTTCTCAACGTGGATCGGGGCAGCCTGCTTGGCCAGCCGGCGCTGGAGATTTTCGACAGGTCAACGAAACTGGGCAATATTTTGCACGACGCCTTCGAAGCCGGCGTGGCACTGGTGAAGGAAGAGGTGATCACCGAGACCTGGCGCCGGATCGAGGTCTCACTGGATTTTATCCACGACGATCAGACGCAGCAGGGACTGGGCGCGCTGGTGACGCTGCACGACCTGGAGTCGGTGGAACAGATCGAGTCGGAACTGGAGCTGTCGCGGCGCATGGCGGCCATCGGCCGGCTCACATCCGGGGTGGGCCACGAGGTAAAGAACCCCATCAACGCGATCGTAGTGCACCTTGAGCTGCTCAAGGCCAAGCTGGGCGACGCCGGGGCGCCCGCGGTTCGTCACCTGGAGGTGATCGACGCGGAGATTCACAGGCTGGACCGAGTAGTGCAGATGCTTGTGGACTTCTCCCGCCCGGTCGAGCTTCAACTTCGCGAGCAGGATCTGCGCTCTGTGGTCGGCGATGTGCTGGCGCTGGCGGCGGACGAGCTTTCGACGCGCCAGATCGCGCTGGTTAGCCGGATGCCGTCAAAGCCGCTGCTGGCGCATTGCGATGCCGACCTGCTCAAGCAAGCGGCGCTGAACGTGATACAGAATGGCGCACAGGCGATGCCGGAGGGCGGCAAGCTGGAGGTCGCGCTCTACGAGGATCGAAAATTTGGGGTTCTGCGCATAGCCGATGAAGGCCCGGGGATTCCAGCTGAGATTCGAGAGAAGATATTCGATCTCTATTTCACAACGAAAAGCGGGGGAAGCGGCATTGGCCTGGCCATGACTTACCGCATTCTGCAATTGCATCATGGCAGTATCGAAGTACAATCGAACCGGGAGCGTGGGACGGAATTCCTGCTGCGAATTCCACTCGTGACCACGGAATGGGGACGCCGGCATCCACAGCCGGCGAGCGTTCAAAGCGAGGAAGGGATAGCAGGATGAAGTTGCGTGCCAGATGTGTCGCGTGGCTCTTGCCGTTCCTGGTTACGGCTTGCATCCATAAGACCAATACTTCGAAGCCGCAGCAATATGCGCCGCCGCCGAGCACCGCTCCCAAGCCTTCGACTACGGCTGTGGAGCTGCCGCCAGCCGCAATGACGATTCCCAGTCAGCCGATCATCACCGCTGAGAGCGCGCACCTTGAACCGGCGCGGAAGGTGCGGGCAAAACACAGAAATATATTGAACAAGAACGCGCAGCCAACCGCGAATCCGGCGCTGCCGGCCGTTCCCAGCACACCGCCGGCCCCCGGCGAAAGCCCGGAGGTGAGCGCAATCGGCCAGCTCTCGTCGGGCGATCCCGCCGACCTGCGGCGCGAAACGGAAGAATCGCTCGCGGCCATCGAGCGTGGGCTGAATGGCATAGGCCGCGAACTGAACGGCCAGGAGGAAAAGACCGCCGCGCAGATCAGGGAGTTTGTGAAGCAGGCAAGGCAGGCGCTTGGCAGCGGCGATGTGGACGGCGCCCACACGCTGGCAGCGAAAGCCAAGGTGCTGCTGAACGAACTGGCGGGGAGCTGAAAAACAGAGATCAGAGATCAGACATCAGAGATCAGAGATCAGGGGCCGGCGCTCACCGGGAGCGTTCTGGAATCCAGGACCGGTGAGCTACGACATCGTCGGCAAAGCCCGCGGCGACCAGCAGATCCCGCCAATCGGTCTTTGCCAGTCGAATCGCGTCCTGAAGTTTGCTCAAATCTCCATTGCTCAGTTTGAGCGCGGCAAATCGGATACGTTCCATTGCTGTTTCGTCTTCGTTCCGACAACAAGGAAGGTTGTTTCCGCACTCTTCCTGCAACACGGCGCGTGCCTGTTCCCGGCGATCCGGAGGAAAGAGAAAGAAGATTCGCCTTTCGGTTTCGGTGCTCAGCCGCGGCCCGCTGATTCGATTCCCTTTCTCAAGGATCCTTGGCTGGCGGGTTAGATCTGGACTTTGAGACCAGAGAAACCCCCAGGGTAAACGCATCTAAATTCTACAGGTGAGCGAAGAGAAAAATACTGCGTAAAAAATTGAATTCATGCGCTTGTTACAAAACCGACCACAAATAGCGAGC
>Ga0182016_10000783_pt1 | contig 39484 bp, 39 predicted proteins | sample 712S2MmetaG_FD_120491 | JGI IMG/M metagenome (GOLD analysis project Ga0182016, IMG submission 120491) | Permafrost microbial communities from Stordalen Mire, Sweden - 712S2M metaG | ecosystem: Environmental > Terrestrial > Soil > Wetlands > Permafrost | place: Sweden: Stordalen | collected...
CAGGCACGGCCGGCACAGGCACGGCCGGCACAGGCACGGCCGGCACAGGCACGGCCGGCACAGGCACGGCCGGCACAGGCACGGCCGGCACAGGCACGGCCGGCACAGGCACGGCCGGCACAGACAGCTCGACCTAGCCAGACCTCAGAGACCTGAAACAAACAGGACCTACATAAAGGAGGGCACGACTCGTGCTTCGTTCTCTATACAGCGGAGTTTCCGGCCTGGACGCCAACCAGGAGTTCATCGACACGATCGGGAACGACATCGCCAACATAAATACGACCGGCTACAAGAGCAACGAGGTCCAGTTCGAGGATCTGCTCGACCAAACGATCACCGGTGCCACTACCCCGACATCGGCGGAGGGGGGCGTAAACCCGACCCAGGTCGGCCTGGGCGTCAAAGTCGCCGGTGTGGAAGCCAACTTCACCCAGGGCACGACCGAGCAGACGGGCAACCCCCTCGACCTGAGCATTCAGGGCAGCGGTTTCCTCATAGCCAATGCCCACGGGCAGACCGTCTACACTCAGGCCGGCTCGCTGGAACTCGACGGTAGCGGCAACCTGGTGACACCCGACGGCTACCTGGTCCAGGGGTGGGCGGCCGGCGCCGGCGGCACCATCAACACCAGTTCGGCCCTCAGCAACCTGACCATCCCGAGCGGCACGGGCATCTCCGCCAACGCCACTAACAGCGTCACCCTCGGAGGCAACCTGGCGGCCCAGTCGGGCTGGACCGCGCCCACCAGCAGCTCGGGTACCAGCTCGACCGCGACACAAGGCGCGTCCACCTCCGTGACGGTTTACTCGGCCAACGGTACGCCCGAGTCTCTCGACCTTAACTTCGAACAAGCCGCCACTCTTCCCTCGGGCGCGCCCAAGGGAGCGACGTCGGCGTGGACGGTCGAGGGCGCCTTGACCGAACCGGGTGCGACGCCCGATTACACGAGCGCCACTTCGGCGACGCTCTACTTTGACGATGCCGGCAACTTACTCGGCTATGCCGACCAAAAGGGCACCGCCGGCGCCGCCGGCAGCACTTCGTTCAGCCTGTCGGTCCCGGACCAGACGACGGGGGCGGCCACCGGGGCCACCCAGAGCTTCACCCTCGCCTTGCCCAGCATTACGGCCAACGCCAGTTCCGACACGGCGTCGGTACTCAGCCAGAACGGCAACGCACCCGGCACCCTGGAGAGCTACAGCATCGGTACAAACGGGGTGATAGAAGGCGTTTTCAGTAACGGTCAGACCCAGGACCTGGGCCAGATCGCCCTGGCCAATTTCTCCAACCCGGACGGCCTCCTGCGCGCCGGCGACACCGACTTCATCGCCACCGCCAACTCGGGCATACCCCAGGTGGGACAGGCGGGCACAGGAGCCCTTGGCACCATCGAAGCCGGCACCCTGGAAGCCTCCAACGTCGACCTGGCGAGCGAAATGACCCAGCTCATCGAAGCCGAGCGAGGCTTCCAGGCCAACGGCAGTGTCATCACGACTTCGGACACTCTCCTCCAAGACCTGATCAACCTGAAGCAGAGTGGCTAAATAAGCACCGAGGTCTACCGGGCGTCGGCGCGGCGACGCCCGGTCGGCCTATTGCGGCACAGGGTGGTGGCGGGGCACAGGGTGGTGGCGGGGCACAGGGTGGTGGCGGGGCACAGGGTGGTGGCGGGGCACAGGGTGAGGGAGGCAAGCGTGGGGCCATTTCTTCGGTTTCCGTTTATGCGGACGTGCCCGGAGGGCGGGAGCGCTTGTTGGCGGGGCGTTTACCGCTTTCATTCAGACTCGTGGCCCCCGGGTCGATTCTTGAGTTATGCCGGCCAATGGACTGGCCAGACGAAGAGAGCCCGACGGAGCGGGGAAACATGATCCTTTTATCTAGGCTCAACGGTCAACAGATAGCCCTCAATGCCGACCTGATCGAACGGGCGGAGGCTACGCCCGATACCGTGCTGACGCTGGTGGACGGCACCAAACACGTGGTGGCGGAAAGTGTCGAGGAAGTCATCGACCGCGTGCGGCACTACCGGGCCTCGGTGCTTGTAACGGCTAAGCAGCTGGAAGAAAGCGGAGGGCAAGGCCGGGCCACCTTAAGGGCGCTGCCCAGTCCTGGAGACAGCTGATAATGGACCCCTCCAGCTTCGTCGGCATAGGGATGGCGCTGTTTGCCCTCCTGGTCGCCATGATCATGGACGGTGGCAACCCAGCCGCACTGATCGCTCCTTCGGCGATCCTGCTGACCTTTGGCGGCACCATCGGCGCGGCCTCGGCCGGCATGCTGATGAGCGACGCCAAAGCGCTGCCGAAGATCTTCAAGTCCGCCCTCATGGCGAAGGTGACACCACCCGACGATGCTGTCGCCATAGTGGTCTCGTTTGCCGAAAAAGCCCGCCGCCAGGGCCTGCTGGCCCTAGAAGAGGAGGCCCGTCAGATCGACGACACCTTCCTGCGCAAGGGGATCGAGATGGCGGTAGACGGCTCGGACCCCGAAGAGATACGGGACATCCTGGAACAGGACGTCGACGCCATGAAGGCCCGCCACCGTACCGGAGCGAAGTACTTCGCCGACATGGCCGGGTTCGCCCCGACCATGGGCATCATCGGCACCGTGATGGGCCTCCTGCACGTGCTGCAGAACCTGTCCACCCCGGCGACCCTGGGACCGATGATCGCCGCTGCTTTCACGGCCACCCTTTGGGGGGTCATGCAGGCCAACGTCTTCTGGCTCCCGTTGTCCAACAAGTTGAAGCGGACCAGCGAGATCGAGGTAAGGCGGATGGAACTGCTCCTGGAGGGCATCCTGGCCATACAAGCGGGGGCCAACCCGAGAGTTGTCGAGCAGCGGCTACTTTCCTACCTCTCGCCGAGCGAACAAGAAGCGGCCAAGGAAGCCCGCGAGGCCGCCAAGACGAGGGAGGCGGCCTGAGGTGTCGCGGCCCCCCAAACGCAAAGCCGAGGAACACGAGGAGGGGCCCAGCTCCGAGCGCTGGCTACTCACGTACTCGGACATGATCACCCTTCTCATGGTCTTGTTCATCGTCCTGTTCGCTCTGGGCCAGACCGACATCCGCAAGTTCAATGCCTTCAAGGACAGCTTCCACCCCATCGGCCAGACCGAGGACGTTACGCCTCCGGGCGGGCCCGGCGTGCTCTCCCAGCCCTCCGCCATTGCCATTTCCGAAGAGAACCCGTTCGCCAAGATCAATTCCTCCGCCTCCTCCCAGAGTGGCGCGGCGCGGTCCGGCCAGAAACTTTCCGGCCAGCAGACCGCCGGCCAGAGCCAGGCCGGCGAGTCGACCGAAGCCGAACAGCAGGCCCTGGCCAGTGCCGCGGCTGAGATGGAAGCGGCGTTGGACAAGATGGGCCTGGGCAAGCAGGTCAGCTTCAACTTCGACCAGCGAGGCCTGGTCGTTTCCATCCTTACCGACAAGGTCCTGTTCCCCCTCGACTCGGCGCAGCTACAGCCCGGGGGCGTGGCGATCATAAATGCCCTGGCGCCGGTGCTGGCCTTGCTGCCCAACCAGATCGACGTGGAGGGCGACACCGACGACCAGCCCATCCACGGCGGCCCGTACGCGGACAACTGGGCTCTTTCCGCAGCGCGCGCCGTAGCCGTCGTGGAGGACCTCATACGTGACCACGGCATAAACCCCGACCGCCTTCAGGCCAGTGGCAACTCGGACACGCGGCCGGTCGTGCCCAACAACACCCCTCAACATCAAGCGGAAAACCGGCGCGTCCAGATCGTGGTCTTCTCCACCACCGTCGTCTCGCCGTAAGGAGAGGAAATGGCGACAAAAACCAAACCCGGGGCCAAGGCCGCCGAAAAGGAGGGCGAAGCCAAGGCCAAGCACGGCAAGCGCACGTTGTTGCTGGTGCTGCTACCCGTGCTCCTCGTCGGCGCCTTCGGTTACAAGACGATGATGAAGAAACCCCCGGTCGCCGCGGACAAGGGTGGCCCCACCACCACGGTGGCCGGGCCCACGCTGGAAGAGACCTCCCTCACGGTCAACCTGCGCGACGGCCATTACCTCGAGTTCACCGCCGCCCTCCAGGTGGCGACAGGCAAGAAGTACACCCTCCTCGCCAACAACCAGCCCATCGTCCTGGACATCCTCAACACCCAGGCCGAGCAGACGACCGAGGCGCAACTGCTATTGCCCGGAGGCGTGGCGGCGTTGAAGAAGAGCATCATCCACGCGCTCGACCAGGACTGGCCCGGCCTGGTCGTGAACGTGTTCTTCGAGCAGTTCGTCATGCAGTGAGGCGGGCGCGGTAGACCCGCGCCTTCATCAAACCGTCACGCTCAGTGTCCTCAGGTCGGGCCCACAGTGACCGATGTGTAGGCAGATGAGCTCCGAGGAAGCACAACGGGCGGTGGTGCCGCTGGGCCGCGACGGCCTACCTAAGCCGCTGCGGCGGCTGCGGGTGAGGCCTGCCGGCACGCTGAAAGAAGAACACGAGCAGGTGCTCACCCTGCTGACCCAGAACTTTTGCCGGCTGTTCGCCGCCGACATGTCCACCTTCGTGGGCTCGGAGGTCAACATGACCCTGGCCCCTGTCCTGCAGTGGTCCTGGGACGACTTGCTCAACGTCCTGCCCGAGCCTTATTGCGCTGCTCGCCTCACCATGGAACCGATCGCCGGCACCGGGCTCATGATGCTGGACATCCCCATAGCCATCGCCATAATCGAGAAGCTCCTTGGAGGAGCGGGCCTGGCCCAGGAATCGGTCGAGCCCCTGACCGAGGTCGAGCTGACGCTGCTCAGCGAGCTCCACCAGCGGGCCGCCAGTGACCTAGCCGAATCGCTGGCGCTGCTAGTCGAGACCCAACCTGTGGTCGCCCGCCAGGAGAGCCGGCTCGAGCTCATACGCGCCGCCCCCGCCCGCAGCGTGCTCATCGGCCTCGAGTTCGACCTGACCATGCAGGACGCCGCCGGCCATTTCCGCATCGCCATACCAGCACCAGGCCTACTGGACAAGTTGCAAATCTTCACGGGGACGACAGCGGCTCCCGTCTCCCTGGGCGACACCGGTCGGCTCGGAGGCTGCTCTTTGGAGACCGCCGTACGCTTCAACGACACGCCCCTGGCCTCCCGCCGTGTCGTAGACCTCGTCCCCGGGGACGTGGTGGTCCTCAACCACCGCACCGACGAACCGCTGACGCTGTTCGTCGGCGACGTGCCCTACCTGTCCGTGCTCGCCGGCCGGCGAGGTGCCCAAAAGGCGTTCGCCGTGGTGGGCCCCCCTCCCAAGAAAGGAGCAGGCCATTGAGCGTCGAAACGGACCTGGCAGTGGTCGGCCCGGCCGCCTCTGAAGCCGCCGCTCTCGTCGCCGAGTCTCTTGGTCTGGAGGCGCGGCCGGGCGAGGGCTTCGACCTGTGGGGCCTCGGGGAGGACGGCTCTGGCGAAGCCGTGCCCAAAGGGGCCACGGTTTGGAGCACCGAGCTCCTCGGGCCGAGCGGGCACTGCGGCGAGATAGCCCTGGTGCTCCCCCCCGACGTACCCGTACCCCCGGAGAGCGCCATCGCCACCGCCCTGTCCCGCAGCATCCCGGCCCTCAACGAGGCCGTGGGCGCGGAACGGGTCGGCGTCGTAAAGAGTTCCGACGCCGAGGCCCTGACCGGGGCCCGCCCCGGCCAGCGGGCGATGGCCGTGCCCCTTCTGGTCGGCAGCGCCCTCACGCCCGGAGGCCAGCACGCCGGCCTGCTCGTGGTAATCACCCCGGCCGCCGAGGCGGTGGCCGAGCTCCCCCACCTCGACCCCATGCCCGGCCCGGCCGTGGCCCGCTCGATCGCCACCTTCGGCGACGTCGAAATGAGCGTCAGCGTCGAGCTGGGCCGCACCAAGATCCCCATCCGGGACCTGCTCAATATCCACAACGGTGCCGTGGTCCAACTCGACCGGCCCGTCACCCATCCGGTCGACCTGTTCGTCCAAGGGACACTGATCGCCCGGGGCGAAGTCGTGGTGGTCGACGAGTGCTTCGCCGTCCGTGTCACCGAACTGCTGACGGGCGACTGACCATGACTGGCGGGCGACTCAACATGACTGGCGGGCGACTCAACATGACTGGCGAGCGACTGGCATGATCAGTGTCATCGAGCTGCTGGTCCGGCTCGTCATCTCCATGGTCGCCGTCATGGCCGTTATGGGCATCGCCGCCCGCCTGGTACGCAGGCGCCAGAACGCCGGGCCTCTATTTGCGGCGCGAGGAGGCTCGGCCTCCGGCCCGGCCAACCGTTCCGGCCGTTCCCGGGCCCGCAAGCCCAGAGCCGTCCCGCCCCTCGAGGTCCTCTACCGCCGTCCCCTGTCCAAAGGGGCGGCAGTCTCACTTGTTGATGCCGCCGGGAGGACTTTCCTGCTGGGCGTGACCGACCACTCGGTGACCCTCCTGGCCGAACTGCCCGGCCCGGCGGCAGCCGGGGCGCCGGCGTCCCCCGGCCAGTTGGCCATCGGACAGCAGACGGTCCCTCCGGTCAATCTGACAGACGAAGACGAATGGCAACAGACCGGCCGGATGCCGGGCTGCGAACGGGGCCCCGCTGGAGCGGAGACCTCAGATAACGCATGGAAGCTCGCCCTTGACTCGTTGCGGGAGCGCACGGTACGTAAGTAGCTCCCGCGCTCCACGGTCAACCCTGGCAAACGGAGCGCCATGCAAAAAACAAAGAGGCTCTTCGCGTTCCTTGTCGGGGGCGTGGTGGCGGCGGGCGCGGTGCTCGGCGTGGCGAGCCTGGCCTGGTCCGGTAGTGCGGCCGCGAGCCCCCTTGCCTCCACCTCGCCGACGGGGACCGCCGTGGCCTACCTGGCGGCGGGACAAGCGAGCACGGGCGCATCGACCGGCGCCGTGTCGCCGGTGAGCCCCGATGCACCGGAGAGCCCGCAAACGCCGGCCTCCCCTGCCAGCACGAGCAGCGGGACTTCTTCGGGGGGCGCCGTCTCGGTGAACCTCGGGGGGAGCCTGGGCAAGCCGAGCGAGAGCATCACCATAATCATCGGCCTGACGCTGCTGGCGGTGGCGCCGTCGCTGCTCATACTGCTCACGAGTTTCACGAGAATTATCATCGTCCTCTCGTTGACCCGCCAGGCTCTGGGCCTGCAAAACGTGCCGCCGAACCAGTTGCTGGCGGGCTTGGCCCTGTTCTTGTCGCTGTTCATAATGTCGCCCGTCATCAGCCAGGTGAACTCGGACGCCGTCCAGCCCTATCTCGCCGGCAAGATAACAGCTGAACAGGCGTACACCGACGCCCAGGCACCGCTAAAGACCTGGATGCTGAAACAGACCCAGGCCGACGACCTGGCCCTGTTCGAAAAGAGCGGCACCAAGCTCACTTCACCGGCGGCGATGCCCATGGCGGCGGTCGTGCCCGCGTTCGCGCTGTCGGAGATGCGGGCGGCGTTCATCATCGGCTTCGTCATATTTGTGCCGTTCCTCGTCATCGACCTCGTCGTGAGCTCCACCCTTATGTCCCTGGGCATGATGATGCTCCCGCCGTCGCTCGTCTCCTTACCTTTCAAACTGTTGCTTTTCGTGCTCGTCGACGGCTGGGCACTCGTGGTCCAGTCCCTACTGGCGAGCTTCCATTGAGCGAGGGCCAAAAATGAACGATTCCTCCGTCGTCGAGATCGCACTGCGCATGCTCACCGTCACAGGTGAACTGGCGGCGCCGATGCTGCTCACCGCCATGTGCATAGGCCTGGCTATCGGCCTGTTGCAGTCCGTAACCTCGATCCAGGAAGTAACGCTCACCTTCGTCCCCAAGATGGCCGGCGTTTCCCTCGCCATCGTCGTCGCCGGGCACTGGATGGTGAGCACGCTCGTCGGGTTCACCGACCAGCTCTTCTCGATGATCCCTCAGCTGGTGGGCTCCTGACACAGGAGCCGCACCCATGACATTCGCGTTCGCCGCCGGCCCTTTCTTCGCTTTCATGCTGGCGCTGGTCCGGGCCAGCGCCTGGCTGGCCTTGGTCCCACCTTTCTCCTCGTCGTCCATCCCCCAGGTGGTACGCCTGGGGCTGGCGGCCGCCCTCGCCCTGGCCGCCGTCTCGCAATTGAGCCGTGCCCCGGGACTGGCGGTGAGCGTGACCAGCCTCAGCACAGCCGGGTTTATTTCCGACCTGGTCCTGCAGGCGGTGACGGGCTGCGTGCTCGGCTTCATCACCTCGTTGTTGCTATCGGTGCTGAGCGCGGCCGGGAGCCTCACAGACATGACGAGCGGGCTGGCCGCAGCGACCATCTTCGACCCGATCAGCGGGACGCAGAACCCGGTCACGGCGAACGTCTACAACGTGATCATGACCACACTGCTGTTTGTCACCGGGGGCGACCTGCTCATCGTGAAGGGCTTCATGACCTCGTTCCGCTCCGTGGGGCTGAGCTCCAAGAGCGTGAGCCTGCTCGGCCCGACGCTGCTGTCAGAGGTCAGCTTCTTCTTCCTCGCTGCGGTCGAGATAGCAGCGCCCGTGCTCGGGGCCATGTTCCTCGCCTATGTAGCCTTCGGGCTCCTGACCAAGAGCGCGCCGCAGTTGAACGTGATGTCGCTCGGCTTTGCCATCAACATCGCCCTCGCCCTTGTCGTCGTCGGCGCTTGCCTGGCCATGCTCCCGGGTGCTGTATCGACACTCGTCGACCGGGCTGTCACCGACACGCTGGGCCTGCTCGGCATCAGCCCGTGAGGCGGCAGGGACAGGCACTCGATGCCTGACCAGGACAAGCACTCCAGGACAGAAAAGCCCACTGTCCGGCGAAAAAAGGACGCCCGCCGGGAAGGTCAGGTGGCCCGCACTCCTGAGCTTGTCACGTGGCTCGTCATCATGTCGGGCACCTTCCTCGCGCAGTACACGGTGAAGACCGCTTACGTCTCCGTCGACAAGCTCTGGTACAAGGTCGGCGACGCCATAAGCCGCCCGAGCATAACGACCGACATCGCGGTGGCCGAACAAGGTGGGAAAGATGTCCTGTCCTGCCTGGCCCCGGCCGTCCTCACGACTATGGCCCTGGCCCTGCTGATAAACCTGGCCCAAACCCGCGGCCTGGTGACTTTCAAACCGCTGAAACCGAGCTTTTCTAAGGTCAACCCGGTCAAGGGCTTGAAGCGCATCTTCTCGCCGCGCTCGCTGTGGGAGGCGGCCAAGCAAACGTTACGAGTCGCATTGTTGACCCTCGTGGCGTGGAAGACGGTCATCGGTTTCGTGCCTGTGGCCACCGCCGCCGGGCCGCTGTCGTCCATGGCCATCGCCTCGATGGTGGCGACGCGCGCGCTTACCTTGACGCGCCAGGTGGCGGCGATCGGCCTGGGCCTGGCCGTGATGGACTACGTCGTCCAATACCGCAAGACGGCAAGACAGATGCGCATGACCAAGCAGGAGGTGAAAGAAGACAGCAAAGCCAGCGAGGGCAACCCCCTTGTCCGGGGCGCCATCCGCCGCCGGCAGCGCCAGATGGCCCGTAACCGGATGTTGGCCGCGGTGGCCAGAGCGGACGCCGTCGTGCTGAACCCCACCCACTTCGCCGTCGCCGTAAGCTACGTCCGAGGCCAAGGCGCCCCGAAGGTGGTCGCCAAAGGGGTCGACTTCCTGGCCCTGCGCATCCGGGAGGAAGCCACCGTCCACAGGGTGCCGCTGGTGGAGGACCCGCCTCTGGCCCGGGCGCTGTACGTGGCGTGCGAGGTCGAACAGGAAATACCCACCGCGCTCTACGAGGCTGTCGCCCGTCTGCTCACCTTCATCTACTCGCTAAAAGCGTCCGGTCGGGCCACGCGCATCGACGGTGCACCGCACAAGCCTGCCGCCCCCCTTCTCGCCTTGAGCTCATCTTCGCCGTTTGAGCGCCGATAGGCCCCTAGCCAGTCAGCATGGACGCGACCCGCGGGCCCACGGAGCAGGGCCTGACCAAACCTATTTGTGGAAGGGCCGGAGAGCTCCGAGTTGCGTAGCAACCGCTTGACTTTGGTGGGTGTCCCCACGGCCATGGTCGGCGTGGTGGTCATGCTCGTCGTGCCCCTGCCGACCCAGCTCATCGACCTACTGATCACCCTCAACCTGGTGGGTGCGGTCGTCATCATGCTGACGTGCATGTACGTGAAGCGGGCCCTCGAGTTCTCCGTTTTCCCCTCCCTGTTGCTGATCGCCACCATGTACCGCCTGGCCCTCAACGTGAGCGTGACCCGCCAGGTCCTTCTCCACGCCAAAGCGGGCAACGTCGTTGCCGCCTTCGGTCACTTTGTGATCGGGGGCTCCGTCGTCGTGGGCCTGGTGGTGTTCCTCATCATCGTCGTGATCCAGTTCGTCGTGATCACCAACGGTGCCGGCCGGGTGGCCGAGGTGGCGGCCCGCTTCACCCTCGACGGCATGCCCGGCAAGCAGATGGCCATAGACGCCGATCTCAACGGCGGGCTCATCAACAAAGATGAGGCCCGGCGGCGGCGCCGGGAGGTGGCCGCCGAAGCCGACTTCTACGGGGCCATGGACGGGGCCTCCAAGTTCGTCCGTGGCGACGCCATCGCCGCCATGGTGATCATGGCCATCAACCTGGTGGGCGGCTTGGCGATCGGCCTGTTCCAGGACCACGACAGCTTCAGCCAGGCCATCAACACCTACAGCCTCCTCTCCGTGGGCGACGGCCTGGCCGCCCAACTTCCTGCCTTGCTCATCTCTCTCTCGACCGGCATCATCGTGACCCGGGCGGGCACCGAATCTGACCTGGGCAGCGATCTCGTCCTACAAATCCTCAACCAGCGCCGTGCCTTGCGCATCGCGGCGGCCGGGGTGACGCTGCTCGCCTTCATCCCCGGGCTGCCCAAGGTCCCCTTCATCCTGGTCGGGGTGGCGGTCTGGTTCGCCGCGTCGCGCCTGCCGAGCGACAACGCCTTGCGAGACGGTTCCAAAGACCAGGCCGCGGCCGAGGTCCCGGCCCCCCCGTCCCCCGACTCCCCCGAGGGGCTGGCCCGCGACATGAAGGTCGACCCCCTGGAACTGGAAGTGGCCTACAACCTGGTCGAACTGGTCGACCCCAGCCGCGGCGGCGACCTCTTGGACCGGGTCAAGGCCCTCCGGCGCAAGGTGGCCATGGACCTCGGTGTCGTGCTGCCCTTGGTGCGGACCAGGGACAACATCGACCTGCCGGCGTCGACGTACACGATCCGGGTCCAGGGCGCCGAGATCGCCCGAGGCACCGCCATGCCCGGCCACATCCTGGCCATTGGGGACATGTTGGGCACGCTCCCGGGCGCCATGACCAAGGAGCCCGTATTTGGCCTGGACGCCAAGTGGGCCCCGGCTTCGGCCCGGGCCCAAGCCGAGCGCATGGGGGCGACAGTCGTCGACCCGGCATCGGTCATAACGACGCACTTGTCCGAAATCGTCAAGCAAAACGCGGGGAAACTGCTCTCCCGGGCCGCCACCAAGGAACTGGTGGAGATAGTGAAACGCAGCGACCCCACTGTCGTCGAGGAACTGGGCTCGGCCCAGGTAACCCTGGCGGAGGTGCAGAGGGTGCTGCGGGACCTGCTCGACGAAGGGGTGTCGGTGCGCAACCTGTCCAAGGTGTTCGAGGTGCTCACCGAAAAAGTCCGCACCACCCGGGACCCCGAAACGCTGGTGGAAGGCTGCCGCCAGGCGTTGGGACCGGCGCTTTCGGCCGGCCTGGCCACCGACGGCCACTTGCCTGTCATAACCATCGAGCCCCTGCTCGAACAGCAACTGAGCGAGGTGCTGCGCACCAGCGACAACGGCTCTTTCCTGGCGCTGGCCCCGGACAAGGCGGAGGCTTTCACACTGGCCGTCGCCCAGCGGGCCCGGGAGGCCGAGCGCGAGGGAGAGATGCCTGTCCTCGTCTGCGCCGCGCCGCTGCGGCCGGCGGTACGCAAGTTGACCCGCACGGCGGCGCCTCGCCTGCCCGTGCTTTCCTACGCGGAACTGGGCTCCCAGCTCCGCCTTGACACCCGGGGAGTGGTGGACCTTGCCCACGCAACGGTTTGAAGCGCCCAGCTTGGAACAAGCGGTCCGCATCGTCCGGGCGGAGGCCGGCCCCACCGCCCGGATCGTTGGCGCCACGAGAGTGCGCCGCGGCGGCGTGGGCGGGTTCTTCGCCCGCGAGCACGTGGAACTGGAGGTCGAAGTGATCGAGGGCTCCGAAGCAGCACCGCCCCGGCCCAAGCCGGCGGGGACGGGCGCGCTGACCGGCGCCTCCGAGGGGCGGGCCCGGGCCGGTGGCGACCGGCCCGGGCCGACTGATCAACGCCATCACGAGCGCGCCGAGCCGAGGCGCGGCGGCGAGGGGCACGGCGACGGTAGGCGGGAGCAAGGGCGCGCCGGCGAGGCCGGCGGCGGCGGAGACCCAATGTCCGAACTGATAACCGAGATGGCCGAGAACGGGCCCTCTTCCGTGCTCGACCTGGCCGAGAGGGTCAACACCGAGCAAAACCACTACGCGCTGGCCGAGGAGCCCACTGCGGCGCCCCGACGCGCCGTGGCTCCGCCGGCGGCCCCCTCCCCCACCCCCCGCCACGCGGCGGTACCACCGGCCCGGTTGGCGCCTGAGCCCCGGCCCGCGGCCGCCCCGGCGGGAGCGCCTACGACCACCCACCCGGGAGCCTCGGTGCCTGCTAATTCCAACTTCGCCCTGACACTGGAGCGGATCGCCCGGGAAGCCGGTTTGGCCGTGCCCGAGGAGGCACAGCGCGCTCCGGTACCGGTGGAGGATCCTCTGCCCGGCACCCCTTCACCCGGCACCCCTTCACCCGGCACGCCGGTCTCCCACGCCGGTGAGATCCTCACCGAGCTGCGCCCGGCGGCACCGCCTCCGGGCCTCGAGCGTCAGACGGCGCCAGCGAGCCCAGTGCGGCCCGGGGAGCTCTCGGGCCTGGGCCTGGCCGTGCATGCTCTGGGCCTGCCCCTCCCGGCGTGCCAGGCCGTCCGGTCGGTAACGACCCGCCAGGAGCTGGAGGAAGAGCTGTGCCGGGCGCTCCAACTGGCCCTGCCGCCCCTGCCCAGCCGGCCCAAGTTACCGACCAGCATCGTCGCCGTCGTCGGCCCCCGGGACGAGGTCATGACGGCGGCGCGGGCCGTGGTCGACGACATCGGCGCCTCGCGCGAGGAACTGGCCGTCGCCACTCAACGCCCCGTCTTCCGCAGCCAAGAGCGGGTCCTGGGACCGGCCGAAGAGGTGGCCGAGGAGCGGCGCACCTGGCGTTGGCGGGGCCGGCCATCTGTCGTCGCCATCGAACAGCCGGTCCGGGCCGGGGGCACGCAATGGGCGAGCGACATGTTGAGGGCCCTCGAGCCGGCGCTGTGCTGGGGCGTGGCCGAAGCGTCGCGCAAGCCCGAAGACCTGGCCGCCTGGTCACGATCGCTCGGCGGCATCGACGTCCTGGCCCTGGTCGACCTGGAAGGCACCACCACTCCGGCCGCGGCCCTGGGGGCGGGCCTCCCCGTGGGCACCCTCGACGGCCAACCCGCCACCCCGCAGCTATGGGCCAGCATCTTGTGCACCCGGCTGATGGGATGAACGAATGAAACACAAGAGCATGCGGCCGGCCATCTTCCTGCTCATGACACTGGCCCTTTCGGCGTCCACCCTCCTCAACGTCGTCAACGGCTCCGACTCGGCCATTGGGGCGGGAGAGCACATTGGCGCCGCCATCCTGATCTCATGGCTGGCGGTGGGCACGGTCGGCTACACCGTCGACCGGTACCGGGCGCACGCGTTCAACCACGCGCGCCAGCGACGCCCCGGGTGAAGCCAGGCACCGAGCCCGCTCTCACGTAAAATGGGCTCGCTTAGCTCGCTGGAGAGAAGCTGGAGTTCAGCCTCGGGCGAGGCCGTGGGCGAGGCGGTAGTACGCCTGGCTCCAGGCCAGCTCCTTACGGAAACTCTGGGTGGTCGTCGAAGCATCGATCCGGACCAGTTCGATGCCGGCGATCACGGCCAGGTCCTCGAGCGCCTCGATGTCGACCGCGATGCTGAGCACCGTGTGATGCGGCCCGCCGGCCGAAAGCCACGATTCCGCCGAAGTGAACAGGTTCGGCGCCGGCTTCCACACGGCGCGGGCCACGGGGAGCTTGGGCAGGGGCTCGTCGGGAGGGACGATCTCGATGTCGTTGGCGACCAGCCGCAGCCGGTCCCCGAGGTCGAGCAGCCCCACGACGAAGCCCGGTCCGGGGCGGGCGTCGAAAACGAGCCTGACGGGGTCCTCGCGGTTGCCTATGCCCAAGGGGTGGATCTCGCAGCTCGGCTTGCCTGAGGCGATGCTGGGGCAGACCTCGAGCATGTGGGCACCGAGGATCTTCGGCTCTCCGGGGCCGAAATGGTACGTGTAGTCCTCCATGAACGAGACGCCGCCCGGGCGGTCACCGGCCATGACTTTTAGGATCCGGAGCAGCACCGACGTCTTCCAGTCGCCCTCGGCACCGAAGCCGTAGCCGTCTGCCATCAGCCGCTGGACGGCTATCCCCGGGAGCTGGCGCAACCCTCCGAGATCCTCGAAGTTGGTCGTGAAAGCGTTGAAGTTGCCGTCCTCGAGAAATGACCTCAGGCCTACCTCTTGGGCCGCGGCGTAGCGCAGCGACTCGTGCCGGGCACCCCCCGGGGCCAGCTCGGGGACGACCGTATAGCTCGCCTGGTACTGCGCCACGACGTCGTCGACGGCCGAGCGCGACGCACCGTCAACCGCGGCGACGAGCTCATTTACGCTATAGGTGTTGACGGACGCGCCCAGCCGCCACTGGACCTCGACCTTGTCGCCCTCAGTGACCGCGACATTGCGCATATTGTCGCCGAAGCGGGCCAGCCGCAGGTCTTGGGCGGCATGCCAGCCGATGGCGGCGCAGGCCCACGTACCGACCCTGGCCCGGACGGCCGGGTCGCTGGCGTGGCCGGCCACTGTCTTGCGCCGGAGAGCCAGACGGGTCTGGATGTAACCGAACTCGCGGTCGCCGTGCGCGGCCTGGTTGAGGTTCATGAAATCCATGTCGATCTCGGCCCAGGGCAGGGAAAGATTGGCCTGAGTGTGCAGGTGCAGCAGCGGCTTGGCCAGGACGTCGAGCCCGGCGATCCAGGCCTTGGCCGGCGAGAACGTGTGCATCCATGCCACCACGCCGATGCACTGGTCGGCGCTGTTGGCGTCGAGGCAGGCGCGCCGTATTCGGGCCGCGTCGATGAGGACCGGCTTCCAGACGATGGGGACGGCGATCTCGGGACCGCCGTTGAGCAGGGCCACGATCTCTTTCGACTGCTCAGCCACCTGGCGCAAAGTCGCCTCGCCGTACAGCTCCTGGCTACCGGTGAGGAACCAAACCTCGAGGTTTTCTGATGGCGTTCTCATATGCGGTGCCTCCTGGCTCCCGGGCGCGCGTGTTACCGCTAACATAACATTGGCCCTGGTGCGGGCCCAAACTCCCGCCCAAAAGTCCGGGACCAAACTCTGGGACTGGGACTTGGCACTTGGCACTCTGGGGCGCGGGACCTCACGTGCATGCAATAGGGTCGGCCCCGATGTTCGAGCCCGGTTTCCTGACCAGCGCTGCGCCCGGTGCACCGAGCCTGGTGGTCCATGTCCGTGGCGCCACGGTGAGGGTCGAGGAGGGCGCCCTTCCCTACCGGGCGCACTTCCTCGGGTCTCTCGACGGCCTACCATGCGTCGCCGTAGACGAGCCCGACGCCGGCGTCGGTACGGGCTTTGTCGAGTTGCGCCGCCTATGGGGCCAGGTCGGCGCGCAGGTCTGGGCCATCGCCGGCCGAGCCGTGCAGATCGTGGCTTGGGACGTGGACCACCGGTTCTGCGGCCGGTGTGGTACGCCGACACAAGCCCTGGCCGACCAGCGCGCCCGGCATTGCCCCCGGTGCAGCCTGGACGCCTACCCTCGGCTCGCTCCGGCGGTGATCGTCCTGGTGGAACGCGACGATGGCCGAGTGCTATTAGCGCACAACGCCAGCTTCTCCGAGCCCTTCTTTTCCTGCCTGGCGGGCTTTGTCGAGCCCGGCGAGACGCTGGAAGAGGCGGTGCACCGAGAGGTGCGCGAGGAGGTGGGCATCGAGGTGTGCGACCTACGGTATTTCCGCAGCCAGCCCTGGCCTTTCCCGCACTCGCTCATGATCGGTTTTACGGCCCGGCTGGCCTCGGGCGAGCTGCGTCCCGACGGCCAGGAGATCACTGAAGCGGCTTGGTTCCCGGCCTCCGACCTTCCCCGGCTACCGGGTGAGATCAGCATCGCGCGCGCCCTTATAGAGGCCTGGCGCGAGCGCTCTCAAGAGCGGTAGAGGTACCTCACGGCGGCGATGTCTTCGTCCCCGTGCCCTTGCTCAGCCGCCCGGAGGTAGGCCTGGCGGACAGCCGGGGCCACCTGTAAGTGGATGCCCGCACCTTCGGCCACGTCGATGGCCAAGCCGGCGTCCTTGGCCCCCAGTACCGTCGTCCACCAACCCGCCGCCGGGGCCCCCAGGAGAGCCTCGAAGCGGTTTTTCAGGCCCGGCGCCACCGCTTCCCCGAGGAGCTCGCGCAGCTGGTCGTCGTGCAGGCCGCCCGAACGGCCGACGGTGAACGACTCCGCCAGCGCCGCCACGCCCGAAAGCAGCATCAGGTTGACCGTCAGCTTCGCCGTGCTGGCCAGGCCGGCCATTTCGTAGTAGCGCACCGCCCCGCCCAGCGAAGCCAGGGCGGGCTCGATCAGCTCGAGGGTCTGCGGCCCGGTACCGACCAGGTAGGTGGCCTGGCCGGACTCGATGGCGGCCGGGCCGCCCAGCACGGGCACGGCGGCGAAGTGGTCGAACATGCCCGCCAGCTCGTCAGTCAGCTGAGGCGAAACGGTCGAACACTCGATGTAGGGCACGCCATCGGCAATGGAGCCCCGCACACCGCCGTCGCCCAGGGCGACGTGGCGCACGGCCGCATCATTGGACAGGCACGTGAGAACGACCTCGGCCGCCTTCACGGCCTCGGCCAAAGAGCCCGCCTCGACGGCACCGGCCTTCACGACGTCGGTGGCCTTGCCCGGCGAGCGGTTCCAGACCAGGACTTCGTGGCCACCGGCCAGTAACCGCCCGGCCAGAGCGGCGCCCATGCGGCCCATCCCGAGCACTGCAGTTTTCATCCTCCACGTCTAGCCGCAAAACGGGCCGTCGCGCCAGGTCCGCTCGACCACGCCTGCCGCTTAGGTCACCGGGGCAGGCGGTAGAACACCTCAAGGGCGCGGTCGAAACCGCGATCAGACAGGGCCCAGCGACCGAAGAGGGTGGCCCTGGCCCCCCGGCCGACCACATAGCGCGTCTTAGGCCGGCGGGCACCCGCCGCCGCCACTATCACCCGGGCGACGGCCTCGGGCCCGGAGAGCAGCCCCGGCCGGCGCTCGTACACACCGAGCACTTTCGCCATGGCGGCGGCTTGGGGGGCATAGGGACCGGCGGCCGAGCGCTCGGCCAGGTTGGCGGCGGCGATCCCGCCCCACTCCGAGCGGATCGCCCCCGGCTCGATGACGACCACATCGATGCCGAACGGCCTCAGTTCCGCCCGCAACGAGTCGCTCAGGCCCTCCAGCGCGAACTTGGTGGCGTGGTACCAGTCCCCGAGCGGCTCGTAAATCTTGCCGCCGATGGAGGAGATATTGATTATGCGGCCGGAGCGCTGTGCTCGCATGGCCGGCAGGACCAGCTGGACAAGCCGCGCCGGGGCGAAGACATTGACCTCGAACTGGTGGCGGGCCTCGCTCAGAGGGACTTCCTCCAGGGACCCGAACGAGCCGTACCCGGCGCTGTTGACCAGGATGTCGACGCGGCCGGCCTCGGCCAGGGCACGTTCGATGCCGCTGGTCATCTGCTCTTCGACCGTCAGGTCCATGGCGAGCGTCCGGATACCGGCACCGGCCAGACCGGCCATGCGCTCGGTTCGGCGGGCGGCGGCGTACACGATGTAGCCGGCGCCGTGGAGCTGTCGGGCGGTGGCCTCACCGATGCCCGACGACGCGCCCGTCACTATCGCCACTTTGTCCGTCATGTTGCCTCCCATCTACCGCCAGACCCTACATCCTGCCCTTTGGCAACCCGCCTGGGGGGCTCAGCAGAGCTCAGCGCATGGCGGCGATGACTAAAGCCAGCGCGTCCTCCTGCGCCCAGTTAGCATAGAAATGCCGGTTGGGCTCCGTCATCATGTTGTAGTACCACCAGAGGAAGTAGATGCCCAACGAGACGACGGCGGCCACGGTCCGGCCCACATAGTTGTGCTGGCGCTTGGCTCTCCCGGCGTCGGGGTAGGCCAGAGGGTGGCCGAGCCTCCCATAGATGAGAGCCAGCTCGTACTCGACGCCCACCTCGGCCCGGTCATGGCCCACCAGGTCTTGGTCGAGCAAAATGAACGCAATTACGTGGACTATGCCATTGGCGACCACAGAAAGCACCAGCCAGATGACGGGTTCTCGGAAATCGCCCGTCATCTTTTTCAGCACCGCAAGGTGGGCGGCGGCTCGCTGGAACGATGGGGACAGTTCGCCCTGGGCCCCCCGCCGCCCGGCCTCCTCCCATCCGAAAGCAACAGCGGCGTCGAGCAGTTCCAACCGGCGGGCGTTGTGCTCCCGCATCCGCCGGAACAACTGGTAAAAAACATAGAAACCATACAAACCCAGGGTCAGCAACGTCCAGCCCAGTGCCGTCCAGAAGTTGAAGATGTAGTCAGTACCGGTTCGTCGCTGCCAGGCCTGGAAGAACCGCTCCGATGGCACCGGGACCGGCGGGTACGCCAGGTAAGGCGACGGGGGCGACGGCTGCCCGGACCAGCCCGAGGTCGGGCCGACGCTCATCGCCGCCGCGTCACGTCGTGGCCGGGCGGCGCCGGGTAGCGACGATGACGGCCGCGCCCAGGACAACCACGGTGCGCCTCACCACCTCCAACCCTATTCATGTCAAAAGGGCAAGTAGTTCGACCGGGGTGTGCGCAATAGCCACCGGCCCGGCCCGCTCGAGCTCGCCTGGCGCGGAGTAGCCCCAGCTCACGCCGATGGCGGGGAGGCCCAAGGCGGCGGCACCGCACACGTCGAGATCGCGGTCCCCCACCATGCACACGTCGTCCCGCCCGGCCAGGGCGAGCGCCGTGATGGCGTTGGTGATCACCTCTTGTTTGGCGCGGGCCCGACCGTCGAGCTCGGACCCCGAGACATAGGCGAAGTAGCCGGACAGGCCGAAATGCTCGAGGACCCGCATGGCGAAAACGGTCGGCTTCGATGTGGCGACGGCCATGGTCACCCCGTCTTCGCGCAGGCCCATAAGGACGTCCTCGACCCCCGGGTAGACCTCGTTCTCGTAGAGGCCTTTTTCGGCCATGTAGCTCCGGTATTCCGTCACCGCCCGCTCGGACGTGGCCGCATCGAAGCCGAGGGCTTCGAAGCCGTCATGGGCCGGGGGGCCCATGAAAGCACGCAGCTGCGCGTCGCTCAAAGGCGCCGCGCCCAGGGCCGAAAGTGCGTGGGACACGGAGCTGGCGATGCCCGGGCCCGAGTCGGTCAGGGTCCCGTCAAGGTCGAAGAGCACCACCCCGTACCGCACGTCTCCATCATGACAGGGCCAACGCCTGGCGGTCGCTTGGACAGCCAGGGCGCTAAACGCGCACAACGAGCACAGGCTCCTCTGTATCATCCGCGCCTACCTGCTAGAGGGGCATCCCCCCGATGTCGTGCTCGGGATGTGCTCACGGCAACTGGACCTTGACCAGGACGGGCATTTCTCGACAGCGCTGGTGGGGGTGGGCGACCTGAGGTCGGGCGAGGTCGCCCCTGGCCAGCGCCGGCCACCCTGGCCCATTGGTGCTCTCGCCCTCTGGGCCGCACTACCTGGACCTGGGGCAAGGCCTTCCCCTGGGCATCGAGCCCAGCAGCTATGTCTCGACAAGTACCTTCTTGGCCCCGGGGGCGACGCTCCTGGCCTTCACGGACGGGCTTGTGGAAAGGCGGGGGGAGAGCATCGAGATGGGCCTGCGCCGCTTGGCGAAGGCAGCCACGCGCCCGGCCGGGACACTCGACGACCTGATTTCCAGCCTCATCGACCAGTTGGCTGAAAGCGGGGCTGAGGACGACATCGCCGTGCTGGCGCTCAAGTGGCGGGGCACTCAGCAAACGTCCTGACCGACCTTGACCCGGTACAGCACCGCGGCAGTCCCACGGTTGTGCCTACCTGGCAGGGGCCGGGGTGGTTCCCCGCCCGTAGGCAGCCGCCCATCCGCCCTCTGTCGGGGCCGGGCTGAACCTACAATGTCGCGATGGGCCCAGTACCGGAGAACGACTGGCAACGTGCCGTGGCCGTCGTGGCCCATCCGGACGACCTCGAGTACGGCGCCGCCAGCGCGGTGGCCCGGTGGACGTCGCAGGGCAAGGAAATCAGCTATGTGCTCGTCACTGACGGGGAGGCGGGCATAGACGGGATGGCGCCGGACGAGGCCGGCCCACTGCGCCAAGAAGAAGAGCGCCGTAGCGCCGCCGTTGTCGGCGTGCACCGGGTCGAGTTCCTCGGCCACCCCGACGGCATGGTGGAGACGGGCGTGGCGCTGCGCCGCGATATCGCCGGCGCCTTGCGGCGCGCCCGCCCGGACATCGTGATAACGATGAACTTCGACCTCACCTGGGGCGACGAAGGGGCAATCAACCACGCCGACCACCGCGCCACAGGGATAAGCGTGCTGGATGCCTCCCGGGACGCGGCCAACCGATGGCTGTTCACCGGCGAGGGCGAGCCGTGGGACGGTATCCGTTACATCTACGTGTTCGGCGCCGCCGCCCCCACGCACTTTGTCGACGTGACGACGACCATCGACGCCGGCGTGGCGTCGCTGCGCGAACATAAGGCTTATATCGACGGGCTCGGCCGCGAGTTCGACCCCGACGAGTTCCTGCGCAATATGGCGGGGTTCGCGGGCACGACCGCCGGTTGCGAGTATGCCGTCAATTTCCAGCGTTTCACCGCCGGCTGACGCGCGCCCCCGCTCCCGACCGGGGGCTGGCATCAAGGGCGTCGACGCCGCGAGCATGATGCCATGGAACAACTCGAGGACCTCCGAGCAACGTTGAGTTATATCCCGGAAACGCTGGGGAAATCCTGTTGGAGGCCGGCGACGGCGCTCTTTAGGCGGGCGAACTCGACCACCGCTTCCTCTCTGGTGCGGGCCCCGAGCTTGCGGTAGGCGTTGGCGAGGTGCGATTCGACGGTCCGCACGGACACTGAGAGGCGTTTGGCCATCTGCGAGGCCGTGTCGGGGCCACTCAGAAGGGTAAGCACCTCGGTCTCCCTCGGCGTCAGGCCGTTCAGGAGCTTGCTCGCGGTGGTGGCGTGAGCGACCAGCTCGCGCTCGAGCCGCTTGCGTTTGGTGATGTCCTCGACAATGCGCATCCCGTGCACTACGGCGTCGTTGTCGTCCCGCACCACCGAAGCGATGACCTTGCCGAACACCACATCGCCTGGTCCGGTCACAAAGCGCGTCTCGGTCTCGTAGCTGTGGACCAGACCGGCCGAGATCTGCCAGTTGAGGTCGGTGTCCTTTTTGACGTCGTCGGGGTGGGTGAACCACTCGAACGTGGTGCCCACCAGCTCCTGCGTGGTCCTGCTCACGAACCGGCACAGCGCCTTGTTGACATTGGTGATGCGCAGGTCGAGGTCGACGACCGCGATCGGGAACGGACCTTCCTTGAAGACCCGACGGAACCGTTGCTCGCTCTCACGCAGCTCCTGGTCGGCGCGCTGGCGTTCGGTGACGTCACGGAAGCTCCACACCCGTCCGACAACAGTGCCGTCCAGTCGTTGTGGCCGCGAGTAGCGCTCAAACACCCGGCCGTCCTTGAACTCGAGCGTGTCATGGCTTTCCGCATCGGGCGTGGCATGAAGTTGTCGTACCTTGGCCTCGAAGATCTCAGGCTCAACCACCTGGGCCATGACGTAGGCGAGGCTGGCGGTGTCGTCCCCATTCTCGAGCAAGGCTGGGGGCATTGTAAACATGTCGACGAAACGACCGTTGTAGCCGGCGACCCTGCCCTCCGCTCCTACGACCAGGATGCCGTCGGCAGTCGAGTTGAGGGTCGCCGTGAGCACCGAAAGGGCGTGGCGCAGCTCAACCTCGGCTGCGGTGCGGGCGGTGATGTCGTGAGCGGAGACCAGGAACCCCCCCACCGTCGGGTCGTCGAGCAGATTGACGATGGTGAGCTCGAAGGGGACGGCCTGGTCGCTGGCATGGCGGCGCAGCTGTACCACCACCGTCACCGGGCTCGCCACCGTCGCCCCTCGCGAGGCCCGTTCAAGCGCGCTCGCCAGCACGGGGCGGTCGGCGTCGGCAGCCAGTTCCGCCAGAGGCCGGTGCTCGATCAGCTCGGGGTCGTGCCCCAGAAGACGCCCCAGGGCCCCCGATGCCGCCTGCACCAGGCCGGCGGCCGAGACGAGGATGATGACGGCCGCCGAGTTTTGGACCATCGTCCGGAGCCGGGCTTCCTCATTGCGGGCCACCTCGAAGCGTCGCCGTTCGGTCAGGTCCCGGAGGCTGAAGAGCACGACCGCCCCGCCCCGCCAGGTGACAGGTGCCCCGATCACCTCTACCAGACGCCAACCTGTGCCCGTCTTCACCCGGACCTCGATCAGCGTGCCGACCTCCTTGCCCTGGACGCTCGCCAGCGACCGGAGCACAAGTTCCAGGTCATCGGGGTGGACGAGGTCGAGCCCGGATAGACCGATAGATTCCTCGAGCGACCGGGTGAACAGGCGTTCGGCAGCATGGTTGCCCCACTTGACCTGCCCTAGCGGGTCAAGGACGATAACGGCGTCCGGGAGCTCGGCCAGCAGCTCCGCCAGTTCATTTTCCCGGGGCAGAGGCGTTCCAGCGGACATCGCACCTACCACAGTGCCCACCGAGGGCTTTCAGCGCAAGGCATTCGATGGCCCATTGAGATCACCCTATGCGTGGTGACGCCGACGCAGGCTTAGCGGTCCGCCCATGGGGACCATCACCCGCCAGAAGATCATGAGGCCCGTCAGGACAGTGAAGGCAGCACCTTCTCCTGGAAAAGCCGCAGTGGTGTTAGGTCGAACGGGTAACCGAGCGCGAAAATGAAGTGGCTGATCCCCACGTCCAGGTACCGTTGAAGCTGGGCCGTCACGGCTGGCGGGCCCCCGATGAGCCAGGTGTCGCGTAGCTCGGCCAACCCCACCCCATGACTTGCCGCGATCCGGCTGGCGTAGCCCTCGGCATCTTCCTTCCGTCTTGTGAGCGCCAGAGTAGTATGGACCGAGAACTCGATGTCGTCACAGTTCAGTCCGGCTTCTTGTCGCATCGCCTCAAGTGCCGTTATAAGTTCTGAGCATCTCTCGGGTGAGGCGATAACATTGAGCCGGTCAGCATGCCTAGCTGCGACACGCAGCGAGCCTAGCCCCGTGCCCCCAACCGTAATGGGAGGGTGCGGCCATTGGACGGGCTTCGGCTCACACGGGGCATCGTCGAGGTGATAGTAGCGGCCATGAAAGGTCGAGCGATGCTGGCCCCACAGCAGCTTCACGAGCAGCATCGCTTCGTCTAGGCGTTCATAGCGTTCGGCCAACGAGGGGAACTCGAGGCCGTACGTGCGGAACTCTTTCGACGCCCAGCCCGCGCCCAGAGAAAACTCGAACCGGCCTTCGCTCATCCGGTCGACCTGCGCCGCCGCTTTCGCCAGGATGGCCGGGTGGCGGTAGATCACCCCATTTACCAGTGCCCCAAGCCGGACCTTGCTCGTTGCCACGGCCAGGGCGCCCAGTGTCGTCAAAGTCTCAAAGCACGGCCCGTCAACGTCACCCGAAAACGGCAGGAGGTGGTCGAACGTCCATATCGAGCCGTAACCCAGCGCCTCCACCGCCCGGACTGCGCTTAGGTAATCCGCCCAGTTCGTCCGTTGCCCCTGCATGTGAACACCGAAATGAAGCTGCCGTCCTCGGACTTCCATACTTACTCCACTCCCGAACCGGTGAGGCCTCTCATAAAGGCACGCTGGACCGCAATGAAGACCAGGATCATCGGCAGGGTCACGATCACTACGGACGCAAAAATGACGTTTTGCGGTGTCACCTCGCCCTGGCCAGTGGTCCCGACCACGGCCAGCGTCTGGGTCAGGACCTGCAGGGACCCTCCCTCGGCGGCGACTAGGGGCCAGAGGTACATGTTCCAGGCCGTGAGCACCGAAATAGCGAAGTACGCCGCCGTGGCGGGCTTGGCCAGGGGCACAGCTAAGCGCCGGAAGATCGTCCACCAGTTGGCACCGTCGATGCGGGCGGCGTCGAACAGCTCTTCTGGCATCTGGCTGATGTACTGGCGGAACAGCAGCGTGCCGAAACCCGTCTGGGCCGCGATCGGTAGTATCAGCCCCGGATAGGTGTTGATCATCCGGAGCTCGTAAGTGACGATGAAGGTGGGTATCAGCGTCGTTATCAGCGGGATGAAGAGGGAGATGGCGAACATGGCTGTGATCAGGTTGCGGGAGCGGAAGCGCATCTTGGCGATCACGAGCCCGCCACTGATGCACAGAACCCACTGGAGGCCGACGGCACCGACGGTGAATATCACCGAGTTCAAAAAGCTCCGAGGTTGGATGACCTGGGTCATGCCGGAGAAGGCGTCCGAGTAGTTGGCGAAATGGAACGAGCTCGGGATGACCTGAGGCGGCTGTACGGACAGCTGGGTGTTCGACATCAACGAGCCAGCGACCATGTAAAACAACGGCGAGGCCAGCAACAGCCCGCAGATAGTGGCAAAGAAGATCCTTACCCGCCGTGTGGTCCGAGTCGAGATGCCACGGGTGGCATGGCTCGCGCCGGTCATCGGTTGAGCAACTTCGACAGAAGGCGCAGGACGACCAGGATGCCGCCGACCAATGCGATCTGCAGGACCGACAGCGCCGCCGCGTAACCGAAGAAGCCGTAGCTGAAACCGTTGACGAATATGTAATAGACCAAGGTCTGGGTGGCGTAGATCGGGTCTCCCTTGGTGAGGATGTTCACCAGGTCGAACGAACCGTTCGTGAACGACAGGAGGGCAATGATCGCCACCAGCACTGTCATGTAGCGCACGCCCGGCCAGACGATGAAACGGGCCCGGCGGAGGGGGCCGGCCCCGTCGAGCGTGGCAGCCTCGATGACCGAGTCGGGGATGCGCTGCAAGGCGGCCAGGTACAAGATGGTGGCCGTCGGGAGGCTCAACCATACGGTGATGATGTCGAGCGCCGGCAGCGCCCAGGACTGGCTGGCCAGCCAGTCAGGCGGCGTTACGCCGAACCGGGAGATCACGTAGTCGAGGACGCCGTAACCGGGGCCGTCCAGGAAAATGTAGCGCCACACGACGGCCGAGGCGGCAAACGACATGGCTGCCGGTATGAGGTACAGGGAGCGCACCACGCTGACGAAGCGGAACTTGAAATTGATCAACATGGCGAGCCCGAGGGAGATGGCGATCGTCGGGACGACCCCGAAGACGATGAACTTGAGGGTAGTCTCGACCGCCTGCCAGACGAGGGGGTCGGCGAACATCCTGTGGTAGTTGGCTAAGCCCACCCACTTGGGGAACCCGTTCGTGATGTCCCAGGTCGTGAAGCTAAGGGCCAGGCCGCCGACGATCGGTACGACGACGAAGACCGTGAACATCAACAGGTTCGGCCCGATCAGCAGGGCGGCGGCGCGCCCGTCCCGCCGTGAGGTGCGGGAAGGCAAAGGCGCCGCCGGACCTCTTACGCTTACCAGGGGTGGGTTAGTCACCTGAGTCACAGCTGATGCGTCCCCGACTTTCCAGTGAGAAGAGCGGTCCCATCGAAGTAGGAGTGTTCAGAGGCTGTAGCCGAGTGGTCGGGCGGTGAGGCACGACAATGGCCGGCTCAGCATCGAGCCGGCCGTTGCCTGTTTGCTTGTCCAGATCGGGAAACGTTACCCCGCTGGTGTCAGCCGTTGGTGTTAGCCGTTCAGCGCGTAGGCCGCGACCATCTCGGCTTGGAGGTTGGTGAACGCCTTGGCGATGGACTGGCCGCCCGTGGTCGCCTCGGTCACGGCGTTGGGGACGTCGGTGTTGGACAGGGTGAAGACGGTGCCCGGCGTCTGCGGCGCGATGGTGGCCGTGTTGGCGGCGATCACGTAGGCCTCACTGTTGGCCGGGCCACCGGCCTGGGTGCGCCACAGGGCGGTAGGACCGTTTAGGGATGCCACGGCCGGGACGACGCCGAACGTCTTCTCGGCGACAGCCTGTCCGGCGGCCGAGAACAGGTAGTGCAGGAAGGCGAGGGCCAGGGAGTTGTGGAGCGCGTTAGGGGCGAGGCCCCAGCCCAGGCTCCCCCCACCGGTCGGGATGACCTGCTGGCCGTTGGCGGCGGTGATAGAGGGAATGGGGACCACGTTGTAGGCGAACTTGTTCCCAATGGCCTGCTGGAGACCGGGGAGGTTGCCGCGGACCTCGATGGACATGGCGGCCTCACCGGACTCGAAGAACGGCTCGCAGCCGGACGACCCGTTCTTGGCCTGCTGTTGAGCCTCAGGCACGGCGTCGCCGTTGAGCATGGGGTCGATCATCAGCGCCCAGGCATTGAGGGCGGCGGGGGTGTCCAGCGTCGCCTTGGTCTCGCTGAAGGCGGTAACCCCGTAAGCCTTGAGGACGGGGTTGTACTCAGCTTGCCAGTCCGGGCGCTCGCAGATGCCGTACTGGGTCTGCGAGGAGCCAGACCCGACCTTCAGCTTGGCGGCATCGGCGAGCATCTCCGACCAGGTCCACCCGTTTTGCGGGAAGGGGACCCCAGCCTTTTGGAACTCGTTCTCGTTGTACATGATGACGGTGGCGTCGGCCTCGTTGGCCAAGGCGAACACCTGGCCCACGCCGAACGGAGCGCCCTTGGGCGGGATGTAGGACGCTTCGAAACTGGGGAGCCAGTAGTCCTGCGCGTAAGGCTGGCCCAGCTTCAGGTCCGGCGTGAGGTCCCCTATGAGGCCGTCCACTTCAAGGGTCGGGGTCAGGACGTCGTAGGTCTCGTCGATCATGGGCTCGTTGCCGGCGAGCCGCTCGGTCTGGAGCAGGGGGACGTAGGTGTCAGGCGTATTGACAACGTTGGCCGCCCTGATCGTCACGCCCGGGTTGAGCTTCTCGAAGGCGGCGATGACGGGCTGCAGGACAGGCGTGGTAAAGGTGAACACGTTCATCGTGAGCGTGCCGCTGAGAGCGGGCCCCATCGTGGACGCGCCTGCTGCAGCGCTGGTCAGTCCGAACATCAGGCTGCACGCGCCGGCGGCAGCAATAATACGTTTCCCAGACAGGGTGCCTCGGCGGCCCTGTCGAAAACTCTTGGTGGATGCCATTGGCAGTAACCTCTTTCGGTTGTGTCGTAAGACATAATTAGGCGAAGAACGTGCGGTCGGAGAACTATTCCAGGCAAACGGGTAAGCATCGGCGCGAACTCGTAAGGCAGTGCTTCGAGATATCCCCCCTTTCTACGGCAACGGAACGGTCAACGGTGCGGCGCAGCCGGTTCACCCACCGGCTGCGCCTGCTGGCGGCGGGTACAGCGACGGGAGCCCTACCGCTCCATCTCGGAGGAACACGGGTATGCGTTGAAGCGGGGCGGCGACCGTGACCCATTGGCCACCACCGTGCACCTCACGGCTGTACGCGTCGGTCCACTCCCCCCCCTCGGGGAGGTACAAGTGCCGAGACCGGGCGCCGAATTCGGTGACAGGGGCGACAAGCACGCAGGGCCCGAACAAGTACTCGTCCTCGATGTCCCAGGCGCGGGCGTCGGCGGGGAAGTCAAACCAAAGTGGCCTCATGGGCGGCGTCCCGCGTTCAGTGGCCGCGGCCATTTGCTCAAGCACGTATGGTTTTATGCGTTCTCGGAGCCGCAAAATGTCGGCCAGGATGGCATAGACCTCATCACCGTAGGACCAGACCTCGTTGGGACCGCCAGACATGGCCTGAGAAAGTGGGCTGCGGGGGAGACGGTCCCCGTGGAGCCGGAAGAGGGGGCACCACATCCCGTACTGGAACCAGCGGACAATAAGCTCACGGTACTCCGGGTTGCCGGGGTCACCTCCATGGAAGCCCCCGATGTCAGTTGACCACCATGGGATACCCGACAGGCCCACGTTGAGGCCCGCCCGGACCTGGGTCGCTAGGGACTCGAATGTGGCCGGGATATCGCCAGACCACAAAAAGGCGCCCCATCGCTGGCTTCCGGCCCACGCCGACCGCATCAGGCTTACGACGTCGTGTTCGCCGGCGGCGTGCATGCCGTCGTAAATGGTGCGCGCATGGTCGGCCGGGTAACGGTTGAGGACTTCCCTTCCCGGCCCAACAGCAAGGCGAAGGTTCTCGACGTGGCCTGGCTTTAGTTCGGGCTCGCAAGCATCTAACCAGAACAGCTTTATGCCATATTTATAGTAGTTGGCGTGTAGCTGGTCCCATACGAACTCACGAGCCTCGGGGTTGGTGGAGTCATAGAAGGCGACCGGCAGCCGGGCGCTCGCATGGCGGTCCGGCCAGTCCGCGTGATGGAGGGCGCCTCGTTCGGTGGCGATGAAATAACCGGCGTCGAACATTGTCTGGTAGTTCGACGACATCACGCTGACCGACGGCCACACCGACACCATCAGGCGCACCCCCATGGCGGACAACTCATCGACCATGGCTTGAGGGTCCGGCCATTCGCTAGGCTCAAAGCGCCAGTCGCCGAGCTGGGTCCAGTGGAAGAAGTCCGCAACGATGACGGAAAGAGGCAGGCCACGACGGCGGTACTCTCGCGCCACCTCAAGGAGCTCCTCCTGGGTCCGGTAGCGAAGCTTTGACTGCCAGAAACCAGCGGCCCACGAAGGCAGCATGGGCGCGTGGCCGGTGACGTCGGCATAACGGGCCATGATTTGTGCCGGCGAGCCGGCGGTAACCCAATAATCGATCTGGCGAGCGCTATCCGAGACCCAACGCGTTGACGTGCGCCCAAGTTCGACCCGGCCAACGGCCGGGTTGTTCCAGAGCAAGCCATACCTGCGGTTCGACAAGAGGAAAGGGATGCTGACTTCGGCATTGCGTTGTACCAGGTCGAGCACCACGCCCTTTTGGTCCAGGCGCCCATGCGTGTGCTGGCCGAGCCCGAAGAGCCGTTCGTCGTCATAGGCGGCGAAGGACTGTTCGAGCTGCTGGTACCCGTTGCCGGTGGCGGTGAAGTTACGAGCACCTGGCCACCAAAAGTGGATCGGCTTTTCGGCCAGCAGTTCGGTACCACTATCAGTCCGAAGGAACCTGATTTGGCCCGTCGCACCGACCGCGGCGGTTATGGCCCCGACGCTTATCGTCGCTGTGCCACGCTCTTGGTTTAATACTGCTCGCGCTGGCGGTCGTGCCGTAAGGGCACCATGCCCTTCTGACAGGCCGCTGAGCGCGGCCCGGACGCGTAAGGAGTCGTTGCCCCAGGGCTCAATACGTACAAGCTCCGGCCCGGAGCGCCAGGTGAGAGCCTGATCATCGTCGATGAACCTCGGCATGGCGATCTCGTCATCAGCCTGAGGAAAAAGAGACGTCACGGTGTCCTTCGGGTGCGTGATAGTGGTTGGGACTGCGAAAGTTCCCTATCTTCGAGCCCGCCGTGGCGGGTCATGAGCACTGTTTAAACGGCGCGCTGAGAAAAGCCTTCGACCTGGCCCATGGCAGATAGTCCTTGATCGGTCACTCTCGGGGCGACGGCCGCCCCTGACGCGGGTTCAGGCGGGAAGCCTTTTCAAAGCGCCTAGTGCTGTCATCCCTTGCGTTCATGGTGCCCCCCCATGTCCTCAGGCCGAGCCGTTGTGGGCGCCTCAGCCAGAAGCACCGATCGCGTCATAATGCCCCCTCAGCGTGTGGATTTCGGAGTCAAACCGCATACTGACAGGTCAAGGTACATGATGAGAGCACGCAGGTCAAGAGCTATCTAACCGGTTCGACTTCGGATGGCCTTAGGAGCCGAGTTCGGGCCCGCGGGCTTAGCTCACCCCGCCCGCTCATGCGCTTCGTGCCCCGGGGCCACCACGCTCCGGTCGCGCCTGGCACCAGGGTCGTCGAGAGCCCGGTCGGCGGCGTAAGGCGCGAACGGCGCGGCGGCCGTGGATTCGCGCAGGATGATCGGTAGCTGTAACAGGCGGCTAACTGGAGGGTGCGCCCGGTCTTCGAGAAGGCGGACCAAGAACCGTACGGCCTCGTCCGCCATCTCTTCGACCGGGTGGTGAGCGGCGGTCAGACGCGGGGACAGCGCCTCTGGCCATCGGGAGTCCGCCAGGGCGATAATCGAGACGTCTTGTGGTATCCGCCGCCCGGCGCTGGCCAGAGCCTGGTAGATACCCCAAAGAGCGTGGTCGTTGATGACGGCGATAGCGGTAAAGTCGCCGCCCTCGGACAGCAGGTCCTGAGTTACCCGGAGCCCCGACTCGGGGTTGACCTCGCTGTATACGACGCGGCCAGTGATACCGAGCTCGTCGCAGGCCCGGAGGAACCCGTCCTGAGCGCGACGCGCCGGGCCGAACCCGCGGACGTACAGTTCTTCCTCGGTGTTGAACAGGACAATGCGCCGATGACGCAAATCGGCAAGGTGGCGCACAAAGGCCCGCGCTAACGCCTCGAAATCGATGTCGACCCAGGTGTAGCCGTCAGTGTGCGCGGTGCGCCCCACTGTCACGAAGGGGACGCCGGCCGCCTGGAGGCGGTCGACACGTTGGTCCTCAAGCGAAACCTCGAGCAGTATGACCCCGTCGACGCGCTGCTCTTCGATGAGGCGGGCGAAGACCTGGCGCTCTTCAAGCGAGGTTGACACGAGCACGTCATAGTCGGCAGCCTGTGCGCCCTGGACCACACACGCGATGAAGTCGACAGCAAAAGATGAGAGCGCACTTCCTTGGGGAGGGATGAGCAAGCCGATCGTATTTGTCCGCCCATGGGCGAGAGCCCGGGCGGATGCGTTGGCTCGGTAGCCATGCATCTTGATCGCCGCTTCCAGCCGCGCTCGGGTGGCAAGTGACACGGGCCGCTTGCCCGAGAGGAAAGCAGACACTGTGGCGGGCGACACACCGGCCTGTCGAGCAATGTCGCGCATGCTGACCCGAGGGCTGCCGTGCCTTGGGTTATCGGCCTGTACCATGGGGCTCCTTTCATGCCACCTGTCGGGCGGCTGGTGTCTGCAACCATGGTGAACGACCTTGGTAACCGGTGGTCCATGATATGCGCTGGACGACTGGCCCTTGACAGATAACAAGTTGGAAATGCAACACGATCTCCACGACAATCGGCGCGGGGAGCCGCTCGCGGCCTTTCGTCCGTCAGTGCTCCGGCCAAGGCTGTTGCTCTGGCAACAAGTTGGACGAGCGTTCGGGCGAGATGACGGGCCACTCGATCTTCACGCGTCCCTCCACCTCGGGGTGCTCTTGTAGCCAGGAGTAGGCGAACGAGCATTCCGGGACGACGATAAGACTGCCGGCGACGGCCGCCTCCACCGCGGCTGCGACCAACCGCCCGCCCTGTCCCTGGCTGCGCAGAGCTTCGGGCACCACCGTGTGGGCCAACACCAGTCTCTGGCCCTCTCGCCGGTACATCAAGCGCCCTCGGCCCCCGTTGGCACCGGCTTCGAAGCGGTGCTCGGCTGGGTTGTCGATGACGGCATCCGGTCCGCCAGAAGATGGCATTGGCCCCATCCTGGCGGATCCCGTGCAGAACGCCGGCAGGGCCGGCGCGGCGGACCTCAGACGAACGGCGCCAGCGGGGCGAGTTGAGCCTCGGTTGGTTCGGAACAGCAAAACCAGGGCTCGGTGAGCCGGGCCCGCTCGCCCTCAGGACCGGCCGAAACCGCCCCCCGGGGCGGTGGCGCCGGTGCTTCGGGCACGTACGAGCGGACCAGCGCCTCGACCTGAGCGAAGGTCTCCTCCGGGCCCTGCCCGATCCCCGCCTCGACCAGGGCCGCGACCTCCACCTGGAGGTGGTCGACGGCCGGGTCGGGATGGGACCAGTTCCAACCCAGCCGAGCCGGGTCGTAACCAGCCAGATGGGCGGTCATGGCCGGTCCGGCCAAGAGCAGCGAACCGTCGGGCACGAGCAGGCGCACGCTGTACTGCACGGGGTCGACGTTGGCCACCAGGTCGTGGGCCACCACGAAGTCGACCAGTCCCACCACGTCGTCCAGCGTCGTCCAGGGCGTGAACGGCAGCCACGACGGTCGCACTTCGATGCCATGAGCCCGCAGGGCGATCACCACCTCCGACATGTCGGCCACCGTGTGGCCCTTGTCCAGGACGGCGAGTATGCGGTCGTTGACCGACTCGAAGGCGCTGACCACGAAGGCGCAACCGGCCTCGGCCAGCTCGGGGAGCACCTCGGGGTAGCGCAACAGGTGCTCGACCTTGATGGTGGCATCGAAGGTGGTCCCCGGGTAATGGTCATGCACGGCGGCCATGACCCTGCGGGCATGGTGGGGGGCATTGAGGAAGTCGGGGTCGGCGAAACTGATGTGGCGGGCACCGGCGGCCACCAGCTGGTGGATATCGGCCAGGACGACGTCCTCGGCCACCGGACGGACGCGCCCGTCGTAGACGACCGGGACCGGGCAGTGCCGGCAGCGGTGCGAGCAGCCCCGGCTGGCGGCCACAGAACCGACGAGACGCAGCTCCCCGTCGACGGCCAGGTGGGCGTAGCGGCCGAGATCAGGCAGGAACCGACGCTCGGGCACCCGGGCGTCGAAGCGTCCCAACTGGACGGCCGCACCGGCGTCGGCGCCGCCGGCCCAGGCCACCACCCCGGGTTCGAACTCGCCGGCGACAATGGCGTCGCCCCGCCCGCCCGCCGTCAGATCCGCGGCCGCCACCGCGTACAGGCCGAAGAAGCAGAGGGGCAGGCCGGCCCGCCGCCCCCTCACGCCACCCGCCACCCGGACGGCCAGGCGCATGGCCGTGTGCATTGGCACCGACAGGGCGACCCCTTCGGCCCAGTCGACATCGTCGACCGAGAGCATGTCGACCGCCACGTCGGCGCAGCGCACCTCGTGGCCCGCGGCCAGTAGAGACGCTGTAGCCGAGGCCACCGACAGGGGTTGGTGGCCCAGCTCGTAGGTGGACACCACCAGGACCTTCACCAATCGAGCCTATGCCAACCGCCACCGGTCGTGCTCGTCCGGCGACGGCCCCGGCGGGCCGGGTGGCCCATGTTCGCCCGATCAGGCGCCGGGACGGACGACGACGTCAAGGGCCGCCTCGGCCCGGCGCAGGGCGAGCTCGACATCCGCCGGCGTCGCGCCCCGCGCGAAGACAAACCCCAGGTACCGGTCACCCTCAGGCAGGGGCACCACCGCTCGGCCGCGGGCGATGCTGATCTCGAGGCCGACCACGCCGTCCACGGCCAGGGCCTCGGCTTGGCCGGACACCCTCTCGAGCACACCGCCGGCCCGGATAGGCAGCATCATCACCCCTGAAGCTTGAGCCTCGCGGCGTAGCCCGTCGAGGCCGGCGCCGACGGCATGGCGCACGATGACCTCCTCGAGGCTGACGCCCGCCCCGAAGCGCAACGCTCGGGCGCACAGGCCCCCGATCGAGCGAGCCGCCACCTCGATGACCACCGGCCGACCGTCCCTACCGACGCGCAGCTCGGCATGTACAGGGCCTTCTCGCAGCCCCAGTGCCGCCACCGCCGCGGCCACGGTCCCGGCTATGGAGGCCTGGACCGGGCCGGACTGACGGGAGGGGGTGACATAGATCGTCTCTTCGAAGAAAGGCCCATCGAGCGGGTCAGGCTTATCGAACACAGCCAACACCTGAAGGGCCCCGCCCACCAGGAGGGCCTCGACGGCCACCTCGGTCCCGGGGACGAAGGCCTCCACCAGGAGGGGCTCGACGGGCCCGACTATGGCCCGGGCCCGTTCGGCGGCGGCCTCGGCCTCGACCTCGTCATCGGCCCGGATGACGCCCTGGCTTCCCGATCGCGAGACCGGCTTGACCACGCAGGGGTAGCCGATCTGGGCGGCGGCGGCCGCCACGCTCTCAGACGGTGGGACGACCCGGTACGCGGGTTGGGCTACGGCACCGGCGGCCAAACGGGCTCGCAGGGCAGCCTTGTCACGGGTGGCAGCCACGGCGTCGACAGGGTTGTGGGCAAACCCCAGACGGGCCGCCGCAGCAGCGGCCACGACCAGGCCCTGGTCGTCGACGGCCAGCACGGCGTCCAGCGCCAGACGGTCATGCAGAGCGGCGATGACCTGCACCGCGGCGACGACGTTCTCCAGGGGGACGACGACGGCCCGGTCTCCCATGGCCCCGGCCATGGCTTGGCGTCGTGGGGAACCCACGACGACGTCGACGTCGAGGCGCCTGGCGGCGTCCAGGAAATCCTTGGCCCGGTAGGTCTCAGTGGGCAAGAGGAGAAGAACGCGGGCCACTCCCCTAGGATGGCGCGCTTCCGACCGCGATGGGGACAAAGCCATGACTGACGACGGTCCCGACGAGGCGCCGGTCCTTACACTTACAGATAAAGCGCTTGCCAAGGTGCTGGAGTTGCGCCGCGACGAGGGAAAGGTGGCCGAGTCGCTGGCCCTGTGGGTCGAGATCAGTGGGACGGTCGGCGACGCCTACACATACGACATGTACTTCCAGGCCGCTCGGGACGCCGGGCCCGACGCCTGGACCGGGTCCCAGGCGGGCCTGACCATCGTGGTCCCCGCGACTAGCGCGCCGAACATGGTGGGCTCGGTGCTCGATCTCAACCGTGACCTCCTGGCCGGGGGTATGAGCATCCGCAACCCCAACCACCCGCCGGTGCCCCGGGCCAGCCCGACCATGACCGGGCCGCCGCCGGACCTGAGCGGCGACGTGGCCCAGCGCGTCATCCAGGTGCTCGACGCCCAGATCAACCCGTCCATCGCCGCCCACGGGGGCCGGGCCGACCTCGTAGCGGTGCAAGACGGGGCCGCCTATCTCCGCCTCAGCGGCGGGTGTGCCGGCTGCGGTATGGCGGCGGTCACTCTCAGCCAAGGGATCGAGGTAGCCATCAAGCAATCGGTGCCCGAGATCGTCCGCATCGTCGATGTGACCGACCACGCCGCCGGCACCAACCCGTATTACGAGCCGGCCAAGAAATGACCGGCCAAGAAATGATGGGCAGCACGCCCGGGTAGCGCACCTTCACCTTCATCGAGCACCTTCAGCGAGCACCTTCGTCGAGCCATGAACCGGGCTCAGGAGAAGCGGCGGGCGTCCTGTGCGGCATAGCGAGCAACCACGGCGTCGGTTTCCGCCGTCTGTTTGATGGCGGAGACGATTTCGGCGAGGCTGCCGGCCGGGAGGGCGCAAGTCATCTCGTCCGGGGTCATGCCCGTCCGTGCCCGGGACAGGGCGCAGCCGACACTGGCGGCGGGGACCTTGTCCTGCTTGGCAATTGCCACGATGTGGCACTGTGGCTTGCCTTCGACCCGCAACCCGGGGATGGCATCGGAAAGCACCATGAGCTGGCGACCGTTCACCCGCATCAGGACGACGTCGGGGTTGACGTTGTCAGGAGTCTCAGTGAGCGGTCCGTAGGTGATCGCGCCCGGGCGTTGGGTCACCACAGGGATCCGGCTGACACCTTCGGGCGTGACCCAACCCGAGCCGAGGAGCGCGGCAACGTCGCCGTTGCCGGCAACATCGGCGAGCGTTGCGAGACCGTGCGTCAAGCTGCCGACGCTGCAGTTGCCGTGGTCCTCGGCCACGGTCGAGAACGTGGTCTGTGCCGCCCGGGCCCAAAAGACGCAACCGGCGGCTACACGCCCTCTGCGGCCGTCTTCCGCCGGCTCGCTCATCGGGGCATCGAAGCTCGCCACTCCCGGGGGACGCTCCGAGCTGAAGGTGATGCCGATAGGAGGCGTCGCCAGGTGCAGCGATCCGGTCAGCTCTTCACCCAGGCCTCGCCAGTCCGTCACTGTGGCCACCTCGTCCTCCTTGTGCACCATGGAAGGCTACCGGGTGTTGAGCAAGGCGGTGACAAGTGCCTCAGCGTCACGCGCGGCCCGTTCGGCCCGCTCGTCGATATCCGGTTCTTCGCCGTAACGCACACGTTCGTAGGCGGTGGTCATCTCCCGCAGAGCGAGTTGAGGAACCAGTTCGATCAACGCGACGTGACGGTCGTTCGCGCCGACGGGCCCGATCTCCGTCTCCCGCGCCGTCCCTTCAAAGTGGTGTCGAACCCGCCGTTCGGGATCACCACGTGGCTCGTCAAGCGCTTGGTCAGCCCCGGTAGTCGCCTGGTCCGAGCGGACCTCGCATGCCGTGGCATGCCGCGCAGCGCTGGAGCTCGCAAAACGCTCCCGGCCGAGGACGCTGGGACAGTGACTTCATGGTCCATCTCGGTCGGCCGTCACCTCGGCCGGCGTTTCGTCCACCACCGCCGAACGACGTCGCTGTGCTCGTAGTTGTTCGTCACGAGACCCGTCTTGTCGCCCGAGACATCCGATCCCAACAAGGAGAAAGCCATGAAACAGAAGTCATCGACCCGGCTCGTTCTGATATGTGGCCTTCCAGCCTCGGGCAAGACGACACTCGCTCGCCAGCTCGCCCCCAAGATTCCCGCGATCAGGTTGGATAAGGACCAGTGGGCGACTCAATTGGGTCACGATGTGTGGGACGACGAGTTTCGAGTCCGTCTCGAACGGCAGTTGTGGGCTCTTACCCAGGGGCTCCTGGCCCAAGGTCAGAGCGTGATCTTGGAGTGGGGCCACTGGGCGCGAGTTGAACGGGATGAGAAACGACTCGGCGCCCGGGCCTTGGGGGTGGGAGTCGAACTGCATTACCTCGATGCGCCTCTGGAGGAACTAATCGAGCGAGCTCAGCGACGCAATGCGTCGGGCGAATGGAGCGCCTCACCTATGACACGGGCTCACTTCGAAGGGTGGGCAACAATCTTTCAAGCACCAGACGAGGAAGAGCTCGTGTTGTTTGACGAGCCTGTCACCGAAGCTCGATCCCACCCGGACATGCCGCGGACATGGCGACCGACCCGAGCAGGTGCCCGGGATCCGGGCTCGGGGACTTGGTTTAGAAGTCGAGACTCGCGTCGGTTACGCGAACAGCGAGACGCAGGGGTCTACCAGGGAAGGGCTCGAACTCATACTTTGCATACCACCTGGCAATTCTCGTTGAGAGCGTCCACCACGATGAGGGGCATGGCAACGTGTTCGTCAGCCGCGACTATTTCGCGTACGGCGTCTGCCAGTAGCGCCCCGCCTAGCCCTTGCTTCTGGTAGCGGACAACATCAACAGCGAGCTGGCCCAGCAGCACGCACGGGATCGGAACGTGGCGAGGCTGTCCCCGCCGCACGTCGCTCGGGACCTCCTCGAGGCGGATTGAATGGCTGCTCAGCGCGTAGAAGCCGAGTGGACTGCGCCCATTGTCAATGTCATCATCTACGAGGACAAACACCCTGGCCGAGCCGTGACGAGCTTCAGCCTGTCCGGCTACCTCCTTGAACCAGTATCTAGGACATCCTCCCCGCAGGAGAACCCCGCACGGTCATGGTGCCGTGCGAGCCGCTCGATGAAGCGACTCACCTATGGTCAAACCAAGGCGCCTTCGCCAACTCCTTGAGCCCACTCCTCACCTCGGCTGGCGCATCGAGCCATGTCAAGAAATTCTCAGCGTGCTCCCATGCCACAACGGTCTCCTGGTGCTGCCACAAGACCGAGGTGTTGCGTGGCGCTGCGAACCGAGCCGGGCTGCCGACGTCGGCCAACTGCCACGGTTTGCGCCACTTCTACGCCAGCCAGTTCGGCGAGTCAGTGAAGACGGTACAAGTCCGGCTCGGGCACGCCAGCACCAGCGAGACCCTGGACACCTACTCGTACCTCTGGCCCGACAGCGAAGACTGCGGACGGCGGGCCATAGACGAAGTGCTGAACCGGGACGGCGCGGACATTTCGCGGACATCGGAGGCTTGAGCCGCACGAAGCTCCTGGTCAAGCGGCACGTATTGCGTGAGCCGGCCTGTAGGCGGGATTCCATTCGATTAGGCCTCTGACCATGACTTTTGTCCTCACCAGAGGCCTCTAGTCCTCAGCTAGTCCTCAGCTCGTTCGCGCAAATAGCGGTCACTAACGGTACCCGGCGGTCTTCAATGACCGCTCTTTTAGCCGCTCGACGAGAGTACGGCCCACGCGGACCGGACGGCTTCAGGCAGCGACAAGGGGGTGAGCGAGAGCTTGCTCGTACAGCGGCTCTGGCGCCATGTCGAGGTCACCTGGCCAAGTGATGGTGCCCGCCTCCGGATCTACACGGACCCGCGCAAAAAACGCTGGGTCACTCAGCGGCTCCAGCACCCCCGTCCACCTCTCCGCCGAGAAGTCCACGTCGCCTACGGTGCCGTCGTCGAACAACAGGCGCAGGACGTGGTCACGCAGCACGGCGGCACCGACCACCGTCGGGAGGTAGCTACCAGTCACACCGGCCATGCTAGGGCAGGGGTGCGATACCTACGAGAGGCTGGTTCTGCCGAGCTCGTTCCCAGTTGGCGAGGAGCTCTTCGCGGTGGAGTTCGAGGCACTGGCGCTGACCCGCCGTGAGGCCGAGATCGTGCGCTTGGTGACCACCGGCGCCTCGAACGTAGCAATTGCCCTTAGCCTCGAAATCTCGCCGGGAACGGTGAAAAAGCACCTCGACAACATCTACGCCAAACTGGGGGTCAGCGGACGAGGTGCACTGACCGCGCTTGTCCTCGACATCGTTTAGCTGCTCCTGACAAGGCCACAATGGGGTGGCGCTTGCCCGGCACGATCTGTTGGTGGAGCTGACTGCCAAGACGGACGACGACACGATGACCGCACTGGAGAGTTGGGGGCCCTGGTCTAGATGGCGCTGTCAGGCCCGCCGAGTGACAGCTTCGCACTCAGCGGCTGCGCCGACGACGGCGGGGCGATCGTCAGCGGAGCACCGCCCGTAGTCACTACGGAGACGCCGAATTTCCTCGGTCGAGCTAGTGGTGGAGCAAAACGATCTAGGCGTCTTTCTGGGCACGCCCAGACCTGGGCAGCCGGAGGTCAAGCGACCGGAGGACGGGCAAGAAGGTGACCGAACGGCCAATTGCCGGGGATCTTTCAGATCGCGTTGCTCTCGGGCAACTCCGGCAAACCCCCGTCGGGCGATACTGTCACCCAGCGAGCCGAGCAGCAACAAGAGCGCCTCTCACGCCAAGAGCGGCGCCGCCAGATGCGTGAGAAGGCGAAGAAGTAGGCCCGGCTCGGTCATGCCAGCGCCAGCGAGACCCTGGACACCTACAGCCACCTCTGGCCGGACAGCGAAGACCGCACCCGGCGCGCCGTAGACGATGTGCTGAGACCGCACGTCGCGGACATACCGCGGACATCCGAGGCCTAAGCGGCGCGAAAGACCTGCTCAGCAGGGGTAAAGGGAGTGAGCCGGCCTGTAGGCGGGATTCTGTCCCCCGTGCCGTCTCCGGCCCGGATGGGCGGTCATCCATCTAAGCGGTCTACCTGGGGACATCGGCCGGGCC